>JGI20214J51088_10000011_pt1 | contig 172880 bp, 136 predicted proteins | sample WetSurMetagenome_FD_51088 | JGI IMG/M metagenome (IMG submission 51088) | reverse complement strand
CCGCCTCTATTCTTTCGTGAATTGTCAGATAATTATTAGCTTTGCAGTAAATTAATACAAACTGATGCCATACGATTATAACACACAGCGAAAAAGGATGGCGCTTCCCGAATACGGCAGGAACGTCCAGAAAATGGTTGACCATATAAAGACAATCCAGGACCGTGATGAAAGAAACCGTGCAGCAAAGACCATAATACAGGTAATGGGAAACCTGAATCCTCATCTTCGCGATGAAGGTGATTTCAGGCACAAGCTCTGGGACCATCTTGCCCTGATTGCTGATTTTGAACTTGAGATCGATTCACCATATCCTGTTCCTGAAGCAACTAAATTCATCGAAAAACCAAACCAGGTTCCATATAAACAAGGCGACATCAGGTTTCTCCATTACGGGCGTATTATTGAAATGCTGATCGACGCTGCAGCCAATATGAATGACGGAGAGGAAAAGGAATATCTTACTAACCTGATAGTGAACCAGATGAAGAAGTCTTACATCACCTGGAACAGGGGTCAGGTAGCCGATGAGGTTATAATAGGCGACATGAAGCTTCTTTCCCGGGGAAGACTGAAAGTTACCGAAGGCGTCAGGATACTGGAAGTGAAGGAGTTATTGCCTCAGCCTAAAAAGAAACCTATGGGCAAGCCTCATGGGAAACAGCAGAATAAGCAGTTCAACAAGAAAAAAGGACATAACCGCCATTAATGGGAACTTTTGTCGTAAATGGAGGAAAGTCGCTGAAAGGTGAAATTACTCCGCAGGGAGCAAAAAACGAAGCCCTGCAGGTCATCTGTGCCGTTCTCCTCACCAGCGGGAAAGTAACAATAAAGAATATTCCTGATATTGCTGATGTAAACAAGCTGATAGAGCTCATCAGCTCAATGGGTGTAAAAGTTACCCGGGAATCAGGTTCTACCGCAACATTTGAAGCCCTTACAGTAAACCTCGATTACCTGCAGACACAGGAATTCAGGACACAAAGCATAAGCCTGAGAGGTTCTGTAATGGTCGTTGGCCCGCTCCTGGCCAGGTTCGGTAAAGCCTATATACCAAAACCCGGAGGTGATAAAATTGGGAGACGCAGGCTCGATACACATTTTATCGGATTTCAGAAGCTTGGAGCCGATTTCGAATTTGACTCTTCAGACACCTTCTTTAAAGTCGAAGCAACCTCTCTCTCAGGTACATACATGCATCTTGATGAAGCTTCCGTAACAGGAACTGCTAATATCATAATGGCGGCAGTGATGGCAAAAGGAAGGACAACAATATATAATGCCGCCTGTGAACCCTATGTTCAGCAATTATGCAGGATGCTAGTTTCGATGGGAGCAAAAATTGAAGGTATAGGTTCCAACCTGCTGTATATTGATGGTGTTAAAGAGCTGAAAGGATGCACCCACACTATTCTGCCTGATATGATCGAAATAGGTTCATTCATAGGTATGGCAGCGATGACTGAATCGGAGATCACTATCAGGAATGTCTCCTATGAAAACCTTGGAATTATTCCTGATTCATTTCGCAGGCTGGGCATCAGACTCGAAAGAATTGGTGATGATATTTTTGTTCCTAAACAGGAACATTATGAAATAGAGACATTTATCGACGGCTCCATTATGGTGATTGCCGATGCTATTTGGCCCGGCCTGACTCCTGACCTGCTGAGCGTATTTCTTGTCACAGCCACGCAGGCAAAAGGATCCGTCCTGATTCATCAGAAGATGTTTGAGAGCCGTCTCTTCTTTGTCGATAAGCTAATTGACATGGGTGCACAGATAATCCTGTGCGATCCCCACAGGGCCACCGTAATCGGGATGGATAAAATGATCAGGCTGCGCGGAACAGTCATGACATCACCGGATATCAGGGCTGGTGTCGCTCTCCTTATTGCTGCAATGTCGGCTGATGGTAAAAGTGTGATACATAATATCGAACAGATCGACAGGGGCTATCAGAGCATTGACACCAGGCTTAATGCCATTGGGGCTGACATCCAGAGGCTTTGATCACAGGTACTCTTTCTATTAATCCAGGCGCATGTATTAATTAATTCCTGATTAATTATTCAATGACATCAGAGTTTTAAGTTTTATTTTAATCTGTCAATTTGTCAAGGGTTACCTGTTGGCAGGTATTTTGTTGATTAAGGAAGTTAAATCGAAATTTTTGTGAGATGGTGAAGAAGAAAACTCCCGGGCAGGAAGAGGAAATGCACATACAAGATGCTGATAACAAGGCAAATGATAATACAATTGATGGTTCCGGGAATACCGGTACCGGGGTCCCTCCTTCTGCTGAAGCTTCTGTTCAACAGGAAGATATTCCTAAAGTTGAGCAAAAAGAATCTGACAAGGTTGTAAAGGAAGAGAAGCCTGCTGATGAAAAACTGGCAGAAATGCAGGACAAATACCTTCGCCTGTCAGCTGAATTCGATAACTACAGGAAGAGGACACTTCGCGAAAAAATGGAGCTTGCAAAATATGCCAGTGAAGATATCCTTCTGAAGATCCTTCCGGTTATGGACGATTTTGAAAGAGCTCTGGCAGTGATGCAGACAGATACAGATTGCTCTGCCGTGAAAAGCGGGATAGAACTTATTTATGGAAAGTTCACTGATTTTCTTAAACAAAACGGCATAAAAGAGATAGAATCACTTAATTCAGCTTTCAACGTGGATCTGCATGATGCAGTGGCAAAGATTCCTGTGGAAGATGAGGCGAAAAGAGGTATGATCGTGGATGTTGTAAAGAAGGGGTATTTCCTGCAGGACAAGGTAATACGTCATGCCAAGGTTGTGGTTGGTGAATAACCTGTTTTTAAACCTGGTAAAAATTCAGAGCCACTCAAAAAATTAAATGATGGAAAAAAGGGATTATTACGAAGTGCTCGGGGTATCAAAAAATGCCACAAAGGATGAGATCAAGAAAGCCTACAGAAAACAGGCACTGAAGTTTCATCCCGACAAGAATCCTGGTGACAAAAAAGCTGAAGAGAATTTCAAGGAAGCTGCAGAGGCTTATGAAGTTCTCAGCAGTGATGAAAAGAGATCCAGGTACGACCGTTTCGGTCATGCCGGCATGAGTGGCTCTTCAGGAGGATTCAGCGGCAGCGGGATGACCATGGATGATATTTTTTCCTCATTCGGAGATATTTTCGGTGATGCTTTTGGAGGCTTCGGTGGGTTTGGTGGCGGTCGGCGAGGTTCCAGAAGAGTGAACAAGGGAACAAACCTGAGGGTAAAAGTCAAACTTAACCTCCATGAGATCGCCAACGGGGCTGAAAAAAAGATTAAGGTCACAAAATATGATTCCTGTACTGTATGCGGAGGGACAGGAGCAGCAGATTCAAACAGTATATCAAGTTGTTCAACATGCCACGGATCAGGGCATGTCACAAGGCTTACAAATACAATGCTCGGGCAGATGCAGACAACATCCGTTTGCCCATCCTGCGGTGGCGAAGGGAAAACTATCACCAGGAAATGTTCCACATGCTATGGAGAGGGAGTTGTTCAGAAAGAGGATGTTATCAAGATAAATATTCCCGCAGGTGTCGGAAAAGGAATGCAGATGACTGTGAGCGGTAAAGGCAATGCCCCGCGCCGGGGAGGAGTTAACGGCGACCTGCTTGTAGTTATTGATGAAGAAGATCACCCTGATCTGATCAGGGAAGGCAACGACCTGATATATAATCTCTTCATCAGTTTTCCTGATGCTGTTCTCGGTACTCATGTTGAGGTACCCACTGTCGATAATAATGTAAAGATAAAAATTGAACCCGGCACCCAGCCAGGAAAGATACTCCGGCTAAGGGGAAAAGGATTGCCCGAGGTGAACGGGTACGGCCGTGGCGACCTCCTGGTAAACGTCAATGTCTGGATCCCCAAAAACCTGAGCAGGGAGGAAAGTAAAATCATAGAAAAATTCAGGGAATCAGGGTCATTTACTCCACGTCCGGATAAAAACGACAGGGGATTCTTTGACAGGATGAAAGGATACTTCGAGTCATAGATTCCGGGTCTTCAAAGTTCATAGTATCGAACGGCATACCTGTTGATAATCAGGAATGATACTTTTCTCAATGTCTTTCACCGACAATAGTAACCCTTGTTACATTTAGATACCGGCTGAATAATCAGTTCGTTATTTTATTTATATTTACACCTCCTTAAAAACTTAACAAGAATATTTATGTCACTTTTTGAAGCACAAAATGTAACCAAGCAGTTCGGAGATTTTAAAGCGCTCGATGATGTGAGCATTTCAGTCCCTGCGCAATGTATTTACGGACTCCTTGGACCAAACGGGGCGGGAAAGACTACCCTGATCAGGATTATCAACCAGATCACCGGACCCGATTCAGGAAATCTATACCTTAATGGTAAGAAACTCACGCCGGAAGACGTGCTGGCAATAGGGTATCTTCCCGAGGAGCGTGGCCTTTACAGGAAGATGAAGGTTGGTGAACAGGCTCTCTATTTTGCTCAGCTTAAAGGACTTTCAAAGGCAGAAGCTATGAAAAGGCTGAAATACTGGTTCAGAAAGCTTGATATTGTCGACTGGTGGGGAAAAAAAGTCGAAGAGCTTTCAAAAGGCATGCAGCAGAAGGTACAGTTTATTACCACTATCCTCCATGAACCAAAGCTGATAATCTTTGATGAACCATTCACAGGGTTCGACCCTGTAAATGCAAACCTCATTAAAAATGAGATCCTTTTCCTCAGGGAGAGAGGTGCAACAATCATATTTTCAACACATATTATGGCATCCGTTGAAGAGTTATGCGATAATATCACACTGATCAACAAGGGAAAAACAATTCTAGAAGGAAGCGTAAGCGAGATCCGTGAGAAATGGGCCGGCAAAGAGTATGAACTTGTTTTCCAGGGCGATGTGAAACTCCGTGAAAATGGCAATTTCACAATTCTCAGTCAGAATACCGAAGATGGCAAGTCATTTATCAGGCTGAATACTATAAGTGGCATTTCAACCAATGAGATCCTGCACGATGTAATTAAATCAGGAAATATAATCTCTTTCAATCCTGCTCTGCCGTCAATGAATGAAATATTCATCAGGGTAGTTGAATCACGTAACTGAAACATTTCCAAAAACCGAAAAAACTGATTATGAACAAGGTATCCGTAATTATAAAAAGAGAATATCTTAGCCGGGTTAAAAAAAGATCATTCATTATTATGACTATCCTGGCTCCTCTGCTGATGGCATGTCTGGTAATAGTCATGCCCCTGGTAATGATGTCGGGCAGCACTGATTTTAAGAAGATAGCAGTTATACAGGATGGGACAACAGAATTCGAAAATGTAATAACTGACACAAAGGATGAGGATTTTGTATATCTGCAGGGTGCTGATATAAACTACATTGTGAAGAATCTCGATTCCCTGGGATATTATGGTGCATTATATATCTCACCCTTATCTCTGAATGAGCCAATCCTTTATTCCAAAAAACAGCCGGGCATCGGTCTTCTTGATCATATATCCGGGGCACTTGAAAAAGAGATTGAAAAGTCTAAGCTCCTGGATTACAATATTCAGAACCTGGATTCTATTCTGAAACAGATACGTACCAACGTTAACCCTGTGACAAAGATCGTGGACCAGGAAGGCAAATCGACCGAAACGAGCCAGGGTGTTGCAATGGTCCTCGCATATATCGGAGGATTTCTGATGTATATGCTGGTATTCATGTTCGGAGCCCAGGTGATGAGAGGGGTCATTGAAGAAAAGACCAGCAGGGTTGTGGAAGTTATCGTCTCTTCTGTCAAGCCTGTACAGCTGATGATGGGTAAAATAATAGGTATTGCTCTTGTTGGACTCACCCAGTTTATGATCTGGGTGTTGCTTACAATGGGAACCGTTGCTGTTCTGAGAGGTACAGTCCTGAAAAAAGCCGATATAACGGAGATGACACAGACAATAACCAAGAGTGTCATGGATCAGAGCCAGTCAAATGCACAGGTACCTGCTGTCAAAACAACCACACAGCTTTCACCTCAGCTTGCAGAAATGTCCAGGTTGCTCGACAATGCCATGAATCTTAACTGGCCGCTGATAATCTTTGCATTTATATTCTATTTTATTACCGGCTATCTGCTGTATGCCTCAGTATTTGCGGCAATAGGTTCGGCAGTCGATAATGAAACTGAAACACAGCAATTCATGCTTCCTGTCACCATACCTATAATACTCGCGCTCATGGTGGCGATGGGGACTATGCAGAATCCCGACAGCCCGCTGGCGTTCTGGTTCTCGATAATACCACTCACCTCTCCTATTGTCATGATGGCCAGGATCCCGTTCATTGTTCCAGCATGGCAGATCATCCTTTCTATGGGAATTATGATCATAACATTCCTTGCCTTCGTATGGATGGCTGCAAAAGTTTACCGGACCGGCATCCTGATGTATGGAAAGAAGACATCCTGGAAGGAAATGTGGAAATGGCTCAGATATTCAGGGTAAACCTTAAATTAACCTGCGGGAAAAAAGTTAATGTTTCCCGCAGTTGACCCGATGCATTAGAAATACTTTCTTTGTATTTGATATATGTCAAGAATACTTGTTATCGATGATGAAAAGGCAATCCGCAATACACTGAAGGATGTCCTTGAATACGAGAAACATGAGGTCGACCTGGCAGAAGACGGACCCTCAGGTATAGCACTCTTTTCCGACAATACCTATGATATTGTTCTGTGCGATATTAAGATGCAGAAGATGGATGGCATCGAGGTCCTTCAGAAATTAACCGAACTCTCTTCTGTCACTCCGGTTATCATGATATCGGGCCACGGAAATATTGATACAGCCGTGGAGGCCATAAAGAAAGGGGCCTTCGACTTCCTTGAAAAGCCTCTCGACCTGAACCGCCTTTTAATTACTATCAGGAATGCAACCGATAAATCAACTCTTATAACCCAGACCCAGGTGCTTAAGAACAAGGTAAGCAAGATGTACGAGATCGTGGGCGAATCGGAAGCAATAATGAGGGTTAAGGAGATGATCGACAGGGTAGCCCCCACAGAGGCCAGGGTACTGATAACCGGTGCAAACGGAACAGGAAAGGAACTCGTTGCACACCAGATTCATGAGAAAAGCAGCCGTGCCAGGGCGCCATTTGTTGAAGTGAACTGTGCAGCCATCCCGTCTGAACTTATCGAAAGTGAATTGTTCGGACATGAGAAAGGCTCCTTTACCTCGGCAATAAAACAAAGAATAGGAAAGTTCGAACAGGCCAATGGTGGAACTCTTTTTCTCGATGAAATCGGTGATATGAGCCTTTCAGCACAGGCAAAAGTGCTGAGAGCCCTCCAGGAAAACAGGATAACCCGTGTTGGTTCCGATAAAGATATACAGGTTAATGTAAGGGTAATAACTGCAACAAATAAAAACATCAAGAAGGAGATAGAAGCCAATAATTTCAGGGAAGACCTTTACCACAGGCTGAGCGTTATACTTATTCATGTTCCTACACTCAATGAACGTTCTGATGATATACCGATCCTTGCCGATCATTTCAACTCATTGATCTGCAAGGAGTATGGAATGAGTAAGAAGACCCTCAGAAAGGATGCTATCAAAGAGTTGCAGAAAATTGAATGGACCGGGAACATCCGTGAATTCAGGAATGTACTTGAAAGACTTATTATCCTCTGCAAGGACGAAATCACCGGAGCTGATGTCCTGGCTTATGCCAGGCCTGTTTCCGATGGCAACATATAGTTTTCATGAATCAAAAATACCTGGTTCAGACTAATTTCTAAATCCCATTTTGTGTCACGGGCAAAGGAAGTTTTATACCGTACTGAAAAAGATTCCCTGGGAGAAAAACAGATCCCGGCAGGTTCGCTCTATGGTATTCATGCTTTGAGAGCCAGGGAGAATTTCCCCGGCGATCAGCCTTTCCCGGAAGAATGGTATTCTGCAATCGGAATTACAAAACTTGCATGTTACAATACCTATCGCAAATTCCGGAATGCAGCTTCAAACAAACTCGGAGCAGATCTCCCATTCAGGACAATAAATGATGATGTCCTCGGTTCACTAGCCGCGGCAGCAGACGAAGTAGCCCAGGGCAAACATTTTGACAATTTTGTTGTCCCCGCCATCCAGGGAGGTGCCGGTACAAGCATCAACATGAATATAAATGAAATAATTGCCAATGCTGCTCTTCAGAAAATAGGAAGAGAACCAGGTGATTATGAGTCAATTGACCCTACCGAAGATGCAAATATTTTCCAGTCGACAAATGATGTAATACCTACAGCCCTGACTATTGCTGTTATGAGACTTCTTTCAGAGCTTGAAGAAAGAATAAATTCGTTGAGGCAGAGGGTCGAGGAATATGAGAAAAAGAACCGGGAAAATCTTCGTCCCGGGTATACGCAGATGCAGGAAGCTGTACCTGTATCATTCGGGATGCTGTTCAGCGCGTATAACGAAGCTCTTTCGCGCGATTGGTGGCGGATCTCAAAATGTTTTGAAAGGATTAAGCCTGTGAACCTGGGAGGCGGGGCAGCCGGAACAGGAATGGCCATCCCGCGTTTCTTCATTATGGAAGTGGTTCCGGAACTCAGAAACCTTACAGGCCTTCAGCTATCGCATAGTGAAAACCTTCCCGATGCGACATCAAACCTCGATAAATGGGTTGAGATACATGCCATACTCAAGGCTCACGCTGTTAACCTGGAAAAGATGGTTTCTGACCTGAGGATACTGGCATCAGATATATCAGTCAATAAGCTGATTACGATACCTGCCAGGCAGGTTGGCAGTTCTATCATGCCAGGCAAGATAAATCCTGTTATTCCTGAGTTTGTAATCTCAGCATCCCACAAGGTCTATTCAAATGACGTTTTAATAACTTCACTCTGTGGTGCGGGTATGCTGGAGCTAAATGCATATCTGCCTGTAACCGGTTTTGCTCTTATTGAGAGCCTTAAGCTTCTGACAGCCTGCAATAAAACGCTTTTTGACAATCTCTTTACCGGACTTGAGATCAATGAATCTGCCGGCTATAAGGCCCTTATGAATTCTGCATCAATAACTACGGCACTATCGCCATACATTGGGTATCACAGGGCTGCCGGGGTAGCAAAATACATGAAAGAAAGAAAAGTCGATGTCTTTGAAGCAAACCGGGTACTTAAATTTATTCCCGATTCGAAGCTTGCCAGTATCATGCAGCCGGGAAACCTCCTTAAACTCGGCTTTTCCCTCGATGATCTTTCTCTTTAAAGCTTTGATCTTCTTGTGGTTATGTTATAATAACTGAAATGAGATACATAATAAAAAGCCTGTTTTGCCTTTTCTTATATTTATTGGTCCTGCCTGAAAGCATTGGGCAGAAAAATGATTTCTTCTTTGTACAGTTATCAGATCCACAATTCGGATTCTTCACCGATAACAAGGATTTTACAAGTGAGACTGCCCTTTTCGAAAAAGCTGTTGCAGAGATTAACCGTATTTCTCCTGCTTTTGTAGTCATTACAGGAGATCTTGTAAATGACCAGTCCGACAAATCGCAGTGGGATGAATTCAGGAGAATCGTGAAAAAGATCAATGTATCGGTACCGGTATGGATAATCCCCGGGAATCACGACCTGGGTAAAAACGTCAGCGCAGAGGATATTGAAGGATACAAGGAACATTACGGCTACGACAGGTTCTCTTTCAATTATGGGAATTGTGTCTTCATAGGCATCAATTCATCGGTTATAAAAGCAGGAGAAACCAGCACTGAACAGGAGCAGTTTAAATGGCTTGGTGATGAATTGGCAAAAGCAAAAGGAGCACGTAAAATAATAGTATTCAGTCATCATCCTTTATTTATAAATAATCCTGATGAACAGGGATCATACTCAAACCTGGAACCTGTAATAAGACAGAAATATCTCAACCTGCTTGTCCTGAACCATGTAAATGCGGTCTTTGCAGGTCATCTTCATAATAATGCATCGGGTCGTTATCATTCATTGGAGATGGTTACAACATCCGCGGTTGGCAGACCATTGGGGAATGCCCCTTCAGGGTTCAGGATAATAGAGATCTCAGGCGACAGTATCAGGCACAAATATTATGATTTAAACAAAATCCCTGAAGTCATTGTTGAAAGCAAATAGAACTTCACTGTTTTGATAAATCCGAAATTGGTAATTTTGTAAAAAACTACAGATGACCAGAACAAGGGAATCGAATCCTCATATAGGTATTTACGGCCGACGTAACAGTGGGAAAAGCAGCCTGATCAATTGTCTTGCCGGGCAGGATATTGCTATTGTTTCTGATCATGCAGGCACTACAACAGACCCGGTAAAAAAATCATTTGAGATAACCGGTTTCGGACCTGTAATACTTGTCGATACAGCAGGTATTGACGATACCGGCGACCTTGGCAGCAAGCGTGTGGAAAGGACTCTCCGTACACTTGACCTGATTGACCTTGCACTGCTGGTTGTCACCGGCAATTCCTGGGGACAGTTTGAAGATGAACTGACAGCCAGGTTCCGGCTTCAGGATATACCTTATATTATTATCCATAATAAATCGGACCTCCAGGAACCAGAGCCTGGTTTTAAAAGTCTGCTCAAAGAAAAAACAGGAAAGGACCTTTTTGAATTTTCAGCAGTCGACAGGCGTAATTATGAGTTACTGATTGACCTTATCCGGAGAACCATTCCTGAACATTCATTCAGAACACCTACACTCCTGGGAGACCTTATAAAATACGGTGATATTGTTATTCTTATAACACCAATTGATGTGGAAGCACCTGCAGGCAGGCTTATCCTGCCACAGGTCCAGGCTATAAGGGATATTCTTGATAATGACGCTGTAGCCATCGTTCTTAAGGAGAGAGAAGTTGATGCATTCCTTAAAAAAACAGGTATCAGGCCGGCTCTTGCTGTCACAGATTCACAGGTATTTGTAAAAGCCGATGCATCCATACCACATGATATCCCACTTACCAGCTTCAGTATTCTTTTGGCCAGGTTTAAAGGCGACTTCGAAAATTACCTTAAAGGGACACCGCGGATTTCCGATCTGAAAGACGGGGACCGGGTTCTTTTACTTGAATCATGCACCCATCATGTTGCCTGCGACGATATTGGAAGAACAAAAATCCCAAGGTGGATAAGCAACTTTACAGGTAAAAAGATTGAATATGAAGTTGTTGCAGGACTTGATGTATTACCACGCCCAATAACAGAGTATTCTCTTGTCATCCAGTGCGGTGGCTGTATGATAACCAGGAAACAACTTCATAACAGGCTTCAGCCTGCAATATCGGCAGGAATACCAGTCACGAATTATGGTATGGCAATTGCCTGGGTCCAGGGCATTTATAAAAGAGCAATAGCTCCTTTCATTGAGAATCACGACACCGGCGATTCATATCTCTAAATGAGAAAACACTATCTGAGTCAGACCGGTGCTTTTCAGAACCTGAAATAAATAAACGGCATTATATCTGTTGATCGCATTTCCAGCAATACAACGGCTACCAGCATCACGATTATAAGTTGCAATATTAAAGGCATCTTAATAAATAATCCCCGGTAACCTTCCTTAATATTTTCTGGAAGAAAATGGATTATATAACCTGCGGCTATAAGAAGAAATACACCTGAATATGCCGGAATGACAGTCCGATAGGAACCGGGTGAGAAGTTTTCGCCAATCTGCCTGATCATAAGTATGGCACTCTGCATATCGGGAGACCTGAAAAATATCCAGCAGAAGTTCACAAAATTAAAAGTGATAAACACGGCTATTATTTTCCATACCGGCCCGGTACCGAATCTTTTTCCGGTAATTGAATCCCATATCTTGTTAATTATCAGTCCTATACCATGAAGTCCTCCCCAAATCACGAATCTCATTGATGCACCATGCCATAAACCTCCAAGAAGCATTGTAATCATGAGATTGACACCTGTTCTGAATTTGCTCTTCCTGTTACCTCCTAGCGAGATGTAAAGGTAATCCTTAAGCCATCTTGAAAGTGATATATGCCATCTCCTCCAGAAGTCGGCTATGCTGGCTGACTTATACGGGGAATTGAAATTTACAGGAAGCCTGAAACCCAGTACAAGCGCCACTCCCAATGCAATATCAGTATATCCCGAAAAATCGCAGTATATCTGAAGGCCATATCCATAAATTGCCATCAGGTTCTCAAACCCGGAATACATTGAAGGAAGGTCAAAAACCCTGTCAATGAAATTAACGGCAATGAAATCGGATATAACTATTTTCTTGATAAGACCCTTTGAGATCATGAACAGTGCATGACTGAATTCCCGTTTACCAAGGTTGTAGGGAGCATAAAGCTGGGGGATGAATTCCGATGCCCTTACAATGGGCCCAGCCACAAGCTGAGGAAAAAATGATACATAAAATCCAAAATCTATAATATTCCTTACAGGTTTTAGCTTTCCCCTGTAAATGTCAATAGTGTAGCTGAGCGACTGAAATGTGAAGAATGATATCCCTGCAGGAAGAATTATGCTTGAAATATCAAAGTGTGTTCCCATAAAGCTGTTGGAAAAAGAAGCAAGAAAATCGGTGACAACCATATGGGTTCCCGCCAGCTCATTAATTGTTCCGATAATAAAGCCTGTATACTTGAAGTATGCAAGTATTCCCAGGTTAGAGATCAGGCTGAAAAGAATGAATAACCGTTTGATGATCTTTTTTTCCGATCGGTAAATCAGATATCCGCAGGTAAAATCAATTACAGTTACAAAAACCAGGAGGAACAGAAAGAGCCCACCTGTTTTATAATAGAAAAAGAGACTGGCAATGAGCAGGTAAAAATTTCTCAGGAATAACTTTTTGTATATCAGGCTGTAGCCGGCAATAACTACCAGAAGAAACAGCCAGAAAGCAGGAGCGGAAAAGATAAAAGGCCTGTCAGGATCATAGCTGAAGATCTGTTTCAGAATTGCCTGTATTGACAATGTTTCCCTGTCTTCAGCCTGGATTGCGTTAGTATCAGCATTTGTGGATACCGGAACTGTAACAGGTACCGAAACAGCACCACCTGTTGTATCAACAAGGGCATGCTTTGAAATAAAGAGTGATTTTTCAAGCAACAGGGCTAAAGTATCAGCACCCGGGTAGGTAAAATGTACCAGGTCTTTCTGTGCAAGCGGAATTTTCCTGCCCGCCCAGTTAATAATTGAATTACCGCCACCCATGGCTTCGTAGGAATCCCAGAATGCAGCTCCTGCCTCGCGTGCTGCATCCCTCTGAGCCTTTATTATTGCAGGTATATTTGTGTACGATTTTGCAGAGTCCCCGGCGTTACTGGCCATATCAGTAACTCCAATGACGAGCACCGGTGTGCCAGGAGATGCTTCCTTAATAGCCATTATCTGCCTGAACAGACCACGCTGGTAATAAGAATAACCTGTCCTGACATTCTTTACAATATTCAGTCCGTAATGAAGAATTATAAGATCAGGAGCCAGCATAGTGTAGGTATCCTTAAGGTTGCCGCCATCAACCATTGTAAATTCAAGTCCTGCGCTTCCCCTTTGAGGAATATTGTCGACGATAACTCCAGTTCTGCTTTCAATGCTCATCCCGTAAATATTGGGGCTCACCCTTCCTTCGAATTCTATTTCCAGCTCTTTTGTGCCGGTAATGTCGCGGGAAAACTCATGTACACCGGGCAGTGTGGATAACGTATCTGCAACAACCTGTTTATCATCGCCTTTGACAACGATCTTAACGGTTCCTCCCTGAAGTGAATAGAATATCCTGAGCATCTCCCACGAGGAGACTGCCGAATCAGCAAAATTCGAAGTTCTAATACTTACAGTTGCTTTCTGGGGAACATCGGCCTTTACACCTTCAGGCAGATACCGGCAGACTGCCATGAATGGTCCCAGCTTATTGTGACTTATCTCACCTGATTTAAATGAAAGGTAATTATATCGTTGCCAATTAGATGACGATCTGAGCCATAATGTTTTAGTATACATTACAAGCATCACTGGCTGAAATAACCCGGGGCCGGTACCGGCTCTTCCCTTACGTAAAAGCTGCCTTAGATAGAAAGTGATCCGGTCTCCCTCAACCTGTGAGTCGCCATAGTACAAAATCCTGGTCTGTCCGTGTGATCTATCCAGGGTGTCAAGGAAAGAGGAAAGAAGATCTGTTGAATCAGGGACAGATATTACCGGTATGGTATCCCTGGCAACCGGAGTTGTAATGGTCACAGGCTCCGGTGTTATTTTAAAAAAGTCCTTTACGTGGAAAATATTAAAAATCCAGGTCAGAGAGACAAGGAATACGAGAAGAAATAAAAACGACCTGAAAGGGCGCATATATTGAAGTCAGCATTCAGCTTTTCTTCCTGATCTTCAGCACCTGTCCCACCTTAATTTTCTCCGGATCAGAAATATTGTTCAAAGTAAGTACATCTGTTGTGGAGACATTATCATAAAGCTTTACAATGTCCCAGATTGTATCTCCATAACGGACAGTATGTGTAATATATTCATTACCTGATGAATCTGTAACTGTTGATTCCGCAGCCACCACTGTTGTGTTTGCCGGTATGGTTTTTCCTAAAAGAGCCTGTTTTTCAGCAAAGCTCATTCCGTCAATCCTGGAATAATATTCCGATTTGGAGGGATCAACATAAACTACAATTTTTTGTCCCACCCTTATTGTGTTCCGGTAAATATCGTTCCAGTATCTCAGGTCGGAAAGCCCGACCCGGTACCACTCGGAAATATAGCCCAGGTTATCCCCGTCCTTTACTGTATAGAAGAGTTTTGTTTTGCCTTTAACATCTGCCGGAAGATAGGTCGATCTTGAGGGATTGATAACCTGCGTTGATTTATTGAGGTAAATATCAGATTTATAGCTCCTTATGGTGTCATTAAGATCTATAAAATCGCCGAGGTGAGTGATAGGTAATGTAAGTGATTGTGGTTTTGAGGAACCAGGGATAAGTCCGGTTTTATACTGAGGGTTGAGGGCTCTCAGTTCACCCTGTGGGATTTTCATTATCTCCGAGATCTGGGCCAGATGGATATCCTTGTCAACCATTATTGTATCGATGGCAACAGGTATATTTAATGGCAATGGCCTGATGTTGTGTTCCGCATAGTAATTTACGGCGTAGGCAGCAGCAATATATTGTGGAATATATCCTCTTGTTTCCCTGGGGAGCCTGTAATAGATCTCCCAGTAATCCTTCCTGTTCCCTGATCTCCTTATAGCTTTGTTGACGTTACCTGGACCGCAGTTATAGGCAGCAATCACAAGTGTCCAGTCGTGATAGATATTATAAAGGTCTTTTATGTATTTAGCTGCAGCATAGGTCGATTTAACAGGACTTCTTCTCTCATCCACGATTGAATTTATAGTAAGCCCGCACATTCTGCCGGTACTATACATGAATTGCCATAATCCTGTAGCCCCCGAGTGCCTGTTGACAACTGACGGATTAAGAGCCGATTCAATAACTGCCATGTATTTAAGCTCAGTTGGAATTCCGCTTTTGTCGAAGATATCCTCGATCATTGGGAAATAATAGTCTATCAATCCCAGGACTGCGGCAAATTTATCTCGTTGCTTAATTGTGTATACATGAATATGATTACGGATTATGCTATTATATGGAAGCTTCACGACCGAATTGATCCTGTCGAGCCTGCTTTTATAAAGAGAATCGGGATATTCAATACCAACTGTATCGGTTGAAAAGAAATTGCTATCGCCTTTTATTGCCAGCTGAACATACCATGAACTTACCAGGCTGTCAAGGTCGGCCGTGATCCTTTCGGCATCGGCATTAGATCTGATAATTATTGTATCCGGCCCGGCAGATAAAGGAATAAACAAAGCCCTTGCATCAACCGGTGATATCGTATTAATCAGGAAAGTAAATAAAATAATTGCTGGTAAACTTCTCCTCTTCATCAATAAATCCTTTTAAAATGTTACTCGCATCGTTACACCCAGTCCAGGCGTTACCTGGTTTGACAACGGTACCTGTACAGGTCCTATATCTATATCAAGATCGTCACTAATATCATAATGGAACAGGCTGGCATCCACGTTTGCATCAAGTATGGAAGCAAGATACCATACAGCGATGCCAATATAAGAAAGATCACGGTATTTCCTGTAATAATCAACCATTCTTAATATCCTGTCTTTATACCAGGCATATGAAGTGGGATTTGCCACACGGTCAAAGTCAGCAGGATCTACCTCTTCAAGGCCTTTCAGGTTGAGGTAACTGGTGGTCTCAGTGAATGAATCTGTAAGATCCTGATATGCTTTGAGATAAGTATTATACCTTGATGAGTTATAATCAGCGGCATAAGCTATTGCCCCGAAACCTGCATAGACGATTGGAACCTTCCAGTATTTCCTGTTATAAATCTGCCCCAGTCCAGGCAGGGCTATCGCCAGCATAGTTGCCTTCAGGGGCACAGCCTTGAATTCGCTTTTCTGCTTTTTAGATACTGCCAGAGTATCCTGTGCTCCTGCTTTTTCCTGGAAAAATAACAGGAACGCTATAAACAGAATTATTATATTACGATAGTCCTTCAAAATAAAAATACGCCTGTATCGGTAAACGGTACTGGTATAACGGCGCGACAAATATAATTATTTTCAGGAGTTGAGGCGGTCGAATACCCCTAAAATGCGTTCCATCTCTTCAGGGTTTTCAAAAGGGATGACAATTTTTCCCTTCCCCAGTTCATTTATCCTGAAGTTCACTTTGGCGGCAAAGATCTTATTAAGGTGTTCTGAAAGCTGTGCAAAATCCTGGTTAAGCTTCTTCTTACGTTCCAGCTTCTCCGGATCTTTAACCTTGTCGGCCTGCAGATTACGGACAAGCTCTTCGGCCTGCCGTACAGATAAATCTCCGTCGATTATTTTGTAATAAACGCTGATCTGTTTCCTGGGATCATCAATATTTATTAGGGTACGGGCATGTCCCATCATCAGGTGCTTATTCCTGATTCCGAGCTGAATCTCTGCCGGCAATTTTAAAAGACGAAGGTAGTTGGCTACCGTTGAACGTTGCTTGCCGACTCTTTCGCTCAGTTGTTCCTGGGTGAGCCTGCATTCTTCAATAAGTCTCTGAAAACTGATAGCAACTTCTATTGAATCAAGATCTTCGCGCTGGATATTCTCTACCAGGGCAAGCTCAAGCATCGCTTGGTCATCAGCTGTTCTAATATATGCGGGAACATGTGTCAGTCCTGCAAGCTTTGCAGCCCTGAGCCTTCTTTCACCGGCAATCAGCTGATATCTTCCGCCTTGTGCTTCGCGTACTGTCAAGGGCTGGACAATCCCCAGTTTCTTTATTGATGCAGCAAGTTCCTCAAGAGATTGTTCATCAAATGTTGTTCTTGGCTGGAAGGGGTTCCCGTCTATTGATTCAACAGGGATATCCTGGTTAGCCTCCACTTTCTTCCCGAGGACTTCCTTTTCAACTCCGTCAATCAAAGCACCAAGGCCTTTGCCCAATGCATTTTTCTTAGTCATGTTCATAATATTTATGATAAGATGCTATTCCTGCCCTGCTTTTACTCCCTCCTTTTCGATCATCTCCTTGGCAAGGTTAAGGTAGTTAACCGTTCCGCGTGAATCAGCATCATAAAGTATTGCCGGCTGCCCGAAGCTGGGTGCTTCCGACAACTTCACGTTCCTTTGTATAATGGTCTTGAATACCATCTGTTGGAAATGCTTATTTACTTCATCAGCAACCTGGTTTGATAACCTCAGGCGGGCATCATACATTGTCAGAAGGAAGCCTTCAATCACCAGTTCCTGGTTCAGGTTATTCTGTATAATCTTTATGGTATTGAGCAGCTTTCCGAGGCCTTCCAGGGCAAAAAATTCACACTGCACAGGTATTATGACCGAATTTGAGGCCGTAAGTGCATTCACTGTGAGAAGGCCGAGTGAAGGAGAACAATCTATAAGAACATAATCATAATCATCACTAATCTTCGCAAGAACATTTTTCAGTATTTTCTCCCTTTCCGGCCTGTCAAGCATTTCAATCTCTGCACCTACAAGATCTATGTTTGAAGGCATAAGAGACAGGTTGTCGATTTCGCATTTCAAAATCGCATCCTTTGGTTCCCGGCCGTCAATAAGGCAATCGTAAATTGTAAATGAAATTTTCTTAGTATCTACCCCTATTCCTGATGTTGCGTTTGCCTGGGGATCTGCATCAACTATCAATACTTTTTTTTCAAGAGCTGCAAGACTGGCTGCCAGATTTATTGCGGTCGTTGTCTTGCCCACACCACCTTTCTGATTCGCTATTGATATAATCCTTCCCATCTATTTCTTTTTAATGTCCATTACAATTTTGTTTTGAGCTTCAAATTTACTATTTAATGAACCACCCGCTCCGGAAGTCAAAGATGTAATTGTAAACAATTCTTTTGCGATTTTCAACATCTTATTAACATGTAGTTTTAATCAATATAATCATATAATATTGATTTATTGATTGTTATGAAACACTTATATTTGTGGAAAAATAATTGTCTTTTTTGAGATAATTATACCAGACAGGTTTTTAATTTACATCTTTGCTTTCACAAATAACTGCTATGACAGAAAATCATATTCGTCCGGAATGGTTCACCATTGTAAATCCAAATGCCGGAAACGGGAAAGGTAAAAAAGACTGGGACAGGATATCAGGTCTTTTCGCAAAGTCAGGAATACCTGTTAATGCGATATTTACAGGAAAGAAAGGAGAAGCCATAGATTTTACAAGGACGGCTCTTTCTGACGGTTTCAGGAAAATAATATCGGTTGGCGGAGATGGTACGCTCAATGAAGTGGTTAATGGTATTTTCACCCAGGACTCATGCCCTACAAAAGAGGTTTCTGTGGGTATGATACCCGTGGGGACAGGCAACGATTGGGGCCGGATGTTCAGTATACCACTGGTATATGAAGGCGCAGTTAATGTGATAAAGGAAAATAAAACCATGCCCCATGATGTAGGGACAATTACATATTTCAGCGGTGAAGGTCAGCAGAAAAGATATTTTATAAATATCGCCGGGCTTGGTTTTGAGGCAATTGTTGTACGAAAAACAAATAAGCAGAAGGACAAAGGAAGAGCAAGTCAGGCGATCTATTTCTATAATCTTCTTTCGAGCCTTATTTCATACCACCGGCCATATGTCAATATAACCATCGACGGCAATACGGTAACAACAAAAGCTTTCTCTGTCAATGTGGGCAACGGACGTTATTGCGGCGGAGGTATGCGTCAAACCCCTGATGCCCTGCCTGACGACGGGCTCCTTGATGTAACTGTTATCAAGGATATGGGACGTATAGAGGTTATCAAATCGCTGAAGATATTATATGACGGCACAATACTCAGTCATCCAAAAATTGACGGTTACCGAACAACAAACCTGAAAATAACCTGTGAGACGGCTCTTTATGCTGAGGCTGACGGTGAATCACTGGGTCATACTCCTGTAGAATTCGGCATTATACCGGGAGGAATAAATGTCGTTTATGGAACGAAGATCACTTAGTAACACTGATCTCGAAGAGCTTTGGCCAGTTCTTTCCTGTCACAAAGATCCTCTTTCCATCGCTATCATAAGCAATTCCGTTGAGCACATTTACTTTCGTATCTGTGCCCGGATCATTTAGTATACCCCTGAGATCGATATATCCATTCACTTTACCGGAAACAGGATCTATCCTGGCGATACGGTCTGTCATCCAGATATTTGCCCAGATCTCTCCATTGATATACTCCAGTTCATTGAGGCTGTCGACAAACTGTTCATTATCATAAACCTCAATCCTCGACACTACGGTGAAAGATTCCGGTTCGTAAAAATAGATCACATTCGTTCCGTCGCTCATGACGATCTGGTCATTAATCGTTGTCAGGCCCCATCCTTCAGACTGATAAAATATTTTATTTATCTGCTTGAAGCTTTCTCTTTCATAAACGAAACCGACCTTGGATTGCCATGTAACCTGGTATATAAGGTCTTTGTATAAAGTAATGCCTTCACCGAAAAGGTCGGCTCGCAGGTTGAGTATCCTCAGTATTTTACCTGTAGCAAGCTCTACCTCCCGGAGGCTGGATCCTGATTGCTGACCCGTTCCTTCGTACAGTACTCCGTTGTGGTAAAAGAGGCCCTGGGTAAATGCATCCCTGTCGTGAGGATAGCTGTGTATCACCTTATACCCGTACCGTACAGGTGCCGCATCAGCATATACAACAATGAAACGTGTAATAATATTCCTCGATTTCCCCTCCCTGAAGGCTGTGGCCTTAACACTTTTTCTTCCCGTTTTCGTGTTATAGGAAGATGGTACCTGATATTCCCAGGGAGCAGATTTGATAGTCGCTATGTGCCTGCCATCGAAATACAGAACAATTGAATCGGGCTGCTGTTTTGATTCAGCTTCAAGGACAATCTTTACCGGATCGCCAAGTTTAAACCCGGAGTTCTCAGCTGGAGAAACCATCCTGACAAGACGTTCCGGTGCACCGGATTCTGAACTGGCAGGGGTTTTTCCTGAGGATGCCGAGATCCTGCCGGATTTTCCTGAACATGCAAATACAAGTACTGACAGGAACAAAAGGGTAAAGAGTGCAGGGTATTTCATATTATTTTTTCTCTTTGGAGCTTATAAGCTTTGAAAATAAACGCCTCAGGAAATTCTTTCGCATCGAGGTGATTCGTTTTTCAGCCTCCTGCTGTTCAATCTCATAAGGAAATAGTGACTGCCAGACTTCGCTCCATCCCTGGAAACCTGAGATATTTTTATCATCAATATAAATATCTGCATCAATCTTCCTGCTGACAGAATCGTTGAAAACTTCCTCGGGATAGTTTTTATTTACAGCGTAAAACTCTATTCCGTTCCTGCGACAATATTCAACGGCTTCATCCAGTTCCTTACCTGTCCTGATGGTCCAGAGTATAAGTCTCGCTCCTTTTTTTTCCAGTTCCTTGAGAGTTCGGAATGCGAATAACTTCTCCCTGCCAATCTCCGGATACTGATGTTCAACGATTGTGCCATCAAAGTCGACTGCAATTTTTATGCTGCTGATATCTTTCACCGGGTTTATGTAACAGTCGCAAATCTAATAATAATAAAGAAAATTTATCTTATTTTTGTTTCCTTCTGAAATCTGATCAATGAAGAAACATATTCCCAATTTCATAACTTCATTGAACCTGGCTGCAGGATTCATATCAATCATCTTTGCTTTTAGCGGGCAGATCGTGATGGCATCGTGGCTCATACTCGTTGCAATGGCATTCGATTTTCTTGATGGTTTCTCTGCCAGGTTGCTCAAGGCATATTCGCCTGTCGGAAAAGAACTTGACTCCCTTGCTGATATGGTTAGTTTTGGTGTGGCCCCCGCGGTAATAATTCATTTTCTCCTGGGGAATTCTCTTGGTTTATCACAACCGATGCTTATCAATGCCGGAAGCATCCAGGCCTCACTGATTCTTCTTGCACCTGTTATTATGGTTGTTTGTGCAGCATTACGTCTTGCAATTTTCAATATTGATGATACACAGTCGACCTCTTTCAGGGGAATTCCCACTCCTGCCAGTGCACTTGCTGTCATTTCTGTTGTATTCGCGGACCATTATTCACAAAGCCGTATAACTGAGCTCTTTACTGGATCTGAAGTTACATTGCTTATCTTCACCCTGACCATATCCCTGCTTATGGTTACGCGAATACCGTTTCTCTCCCTTAAAACCAACCATCTTAAATTCAGGGGAAATCAGGGGAGATATATTCTTATTGCACTGGTTATTGCAACACTTGCAATATTTGGTTTTGCAGGAGCCATTTTTATTATACCCCTGTATATAGTGATATCCCTGATAATGCCGCCGGTAAATCAGGTCCGCTAACTCTATCTCAAAAAAGACAGTCTATTCAGCCTGTTCTTCCTTCGCTGGATATTTTTTTTCGTATTGCTTAATTGCGAAATGAATCGCAAACCATGACACCGCAATAAGTAGCGGCCATAACAAGTATTGCAAAATCTCTGATATATACATAATTACCTGTTTATTTCTTTTTACCCATCAAACAACTACCCCGGTATTGTTTCCTGTTTCTCCCTGCTCCTGGTTATCGCCTATTACCTCACTTATACCTTTCCTTCTTCCCATTAATTATTCACTTTTACCTTTTTACTTTTTCCTTTTACCTTTATCCTTTCTCCTTTCTCCTTTCTCCTTTATCCTTTATCCTTTAATAAACATGCCCGTCTTCCTTCATTTCATCTTCAGTGATCTTCCTGTTGTTAATCGCCTTCCAGGCATACCAGATATATGCAAATACGAATGGTACAATGAATGATACATACATCATTGCTGTAAGAGTGAATTTGCTTGAAGAGGCTCGTGCCAGGTAAAGAGAGCTGCTAAGGTCAGAAACTGAAGGATAGAATGCGGTATTTTTAAAACCGGCTACCAGGAATAATGAGAAAACCGTTAACACGGTTCCGGCCCCGGTAAACCAAATCCCCTGCCTGCTTCCCCTGAAGATTGAGATGCCGATGCCCCAGAGTACAGCCACAACCCCTGCGAGGAATAGTATCAGGACAATGGGCATCTGCAGGAAATTATGCAAATATTTGAATTTCTCCATGTATATCGATCCATTTGTATTTACCGCAAACCCTTTTGACAGGAGGATCGAGAACAGGAAAATCAGGAAAAAAGAAAGAAAAGCCAATGCATTGAAAATTAATTTTCTACGTGATCTGTTAACCAGTTCATCATCTTCAATTGTATTGATCAGGTAGAGTATTCCGTTTGTTTTTGCAAGGAAGAGGACTGCCAGGCCAAGGGCAATGTTTTTCCCATTAAGCAATGCTTCGAGTCCGTGGAATGGTGTTGACCAAGTTACCTGGTTCATAAAATCAAGACTGAAAAAAGCCCCGGTATAAAATGTACCGACTGCTGTACCAATAAGGAATGGTCCAAGAGCCCCGTTGATGTAAAGAAATATATCGAAAGTCTTCTGACCCAGGACATTTGCCGGTTTGGACCTGTATTCATAAGCGACAGCCTGGATGATGAAACTGAAGAGTATTGCGATCCAGACCCAGTATGCACCGCCGAAGCTGGTAGCATAGAACAGAGGGAAGGATGCAAAGAAAGCACCACCGAAAGTCACCAGTGTGGTAAATGTAAACTCCCATTTTCGTCCCAGGGCATTGATGATCATCGTCTTCTGGCTTTCTCCCGACGGAAGCCTGAAGATCATTGTCTGACCTCCCTGAACAAACATGAGAAATACGAGCAGGCTGGCGAGAAGTGAGACGATGATCCACCAGTAATGTTGCAGAAATATGTATGATATCATAGCTGTCATATGTTACCTCCTAATGTTTTGGTCCTGTTTTGATCTGCTTCACCATAATTGAAACTTCAGCTGCAAGCAGCGAGGTGAAGATTATTGCAAAAAGAATGAATGTTGTTATAACTGCACCAGTACCTATTTTTGAAACAGATATGGAAACGGGCATCAGGTTCTGGATTATCCAGGGTTGTCGGCCCATTTCAGCTACAACCCAGCCCGCCTCACTGGCAATATAGACCAGTGGAACAGAAATTATGGCAATCCAGAGGAACCATTTCCTTTTGGCCAGGGTATCCCTGAATACCATGATCAGCAATAAAGCACAAACCAGGATAAAGAAGAAACCAAGCAATACCATAAGGTGAAATGAATAAAATGTCACAGGGACATTTGGCACAGCATCCTCAGGAGAATTGAGGAATGAATACCCGAAGTACCTGAAATACCTGTCAAAGAATTCCTTGTTGCTGAAATATTCATTTCTGATTATATCGGCCTGCTCCCTGTCGTTGAGAAGCCTGGCTCTTTTATAATCATTAAGCACGGTCCTGGCAAATCTCCCTCTTTCCATCATTACAACAACAGGCAATATCCCTCTTCTTTCGTCTCCGCGTGTAAGGAGGTCCCTGATTCCGGGGACATACACATCCGTGCTTCCTCCGGTCATCAGTGACAGGAGTCCGGGGATCTGTATTTTCATTACAAAGTTATTGGCCGGCTTTTCGGTAAGGATCATCTGATCCGACTTTTTAAGCACGCCAAAAGCTACCAGACCTGCATCTTTCGACCCTGTGTAGAGGGCTTCCATGGCGGCGAATTTGACTGGCTGTACTTTAGCAAGGGTCCTGGCTGAAGTATCACCGGTGAAGGCAACCATGAGTGATGAAAGCAAACCGAAGATTGCAGAAATAAGAATGCTTCTTTTAGCGAGCCATTCTTCCCGTTTCTTAAGTAACATCCAGGCGCTGACGCCCATCACAAATACCGAAGCCAGGAGGAATCCTGAGAAGATTGTATGAATGAATTTATCAACCGCAACGGGATTAAAGAGGACAGCCCAGAAATTGATCATTTCATTCCTGGCAGTCTCAGGATTAAAAATTATTCCTACAGGATTCTGCATCCAGGCGTTGGCTACCAGTATCCAGAGCGCTGACAGGTTTGCACCTATTGCTACAAGCCATGTCGATGCCAGATGGAATTTTCTGCTGACCTTATTCCATCCGAAAAACATCACCGCCACAAACGTTGATTCAAGAAAGAATGCAAGTATACCCTCAATAGCAAGAGGAGCCCCGAAAATATCTCCAACAAACCACGAATAATTGGAGAAATTGGTACCGAATTCAAATTCGAGGATGATTCCGGTGGCAACACCTATTGCGAAATTTATGCCGAAAAGAGTCATCCAGAATCGAGTCATCCGCTTCCATTCTTCCCTGCCGGTTTTTACATAAATTGTCTCCATCATGGCAACAATAAAAGAAAGCCCGAGGGTTAGCGGAACAAACAGCCAGTGGTAAATGGCAGTCAGGGCAAACTGGGCCCTCGACCAGTCAACAAGCGATAAATCAGCAGTTTCAATCATCGGCTACAGAGGTATTAGTTATTTGATCAAGTACGTATTCACTTCGTTGCTTATCGTTATCATAGTTTTTTTTGAGGAAATCATGGAAGAAGAAAATCCTCAGAACTGCAAATATTATAAAAAGCTTGATAATTATTATAATCCAGACTCTCTTTCCCCACCACGACATGTTTTTAAAACCATCATAGTAAAAACGGAAGACTTTCCCTGCAAAGTTTGATCTCTTATTGTCAGATGGCTTCATAAGCATTCAACTTATTATCAGGAATTAATTGCTCTGATCGTTTACACCACCAACCGGCTTATTTTTGTCCCGTGAAATAAAATCCTCCTCATTGGATTGTCCGACTGTTGTCGCTACATTGTCGAGGGAGAGGCTGGAGGTGATCTTTTGTACTGCCTTGAAGTTATTAAAGAACTCCCGGGCAAAGACCCTCACCACTGTATATGTCGGGATTCCCAGTATCATGCCCGGTACTCCTGCTGCAAATCCGGCAGCAAGTATGACTATGAAAATTTCCAGGGGATGCGCCCTGACGCTGTTCGAGAAAATTATTGGCTGGAATAAGATATTATCAATAAGATGTACTATAGCCTCAACCAGTATCATATACAGGATAAGCGGAATCACCACTGTAGAAAAGTCAAGATTTATATGTGATGCCACACCCATGATCAGGGCAATGAAGAGACCCAGCCACGGGCCAACATAAGGAATCACATTCAGCACCCCGAGGATAAGTCCCATAACAAGTGCCTGCTTAAACTCAATACCCACGATTGTCATTCCTATGTCGACAAGTATCATTATGCAGGTGCATTGAATTAGTACTCCGATGAAGTACCTTGTAAGAAGCTTTTTTATCGAATAGAGGGCCCTTGCAAAATTGTCTGTGTATTTATCAGGCACCCACATGAGTATCGATTCGAAAAAGAGATGCTGATCTTTAAGGAAGAAGAATGTGATAAATGATATTGAGAAGATTGCAACGATCATATTTCCAAGGGTTCCCAGCATGGATCCCATGAAATTCTGGATCATTGTAATTGTGAGGACATCAGAGACCTTCCGGTTGAAATAATCATTCAAGGACAGGTTGTTTGTCAGGTTTTTATTTAACGACTTCAGAATATTCTCCAGCCAGTCAATCGGGCCCTGTATAAGCTGAACGATCTTTTCGCTGTCGATAGTCGATAGATAATTGATCTGGGTAGCAATAAGTGGAACAAAGATTGCAAAGAACAAGATAATAAAACCCCATATTATTAAAAGCGTGAGTAACGCAGCCAGGGCTCTCGGAAATTTCCACCTGCTGATATGAATACGGCAAAAGAGATCAACCAGCGGTCTGCCTATGATAGACAGTACCCCGGAAATCAGGATATAGACCACAATATTCCGGAAAAACCATGCCAGTGCTATCATAAGTACGATACCACCAAAAATCAGGATGTTTCTCCAAGTCACATTCATAACAGACCTCATTATTACAAACCTAATCTAATTTTTTGGAATTTGCAGATATCTTATCTCATTAGTTGTGGCGAAAGGCAGTCACCCTGAATTGAAGATTCCCTAAAACAGGGTTAACTATTATTCATTATTAAAAGTTGCTTAATAGTGCTCCTGCTTCAAAAAAGAAGGACCCTCTCATCATGCTGATTTTGTGCCAGTTACTTCGACCAGGCTAAGGAATACGGGAAATTTAAGGAATGTCTGGCCCATCCTAACCTGTCATTATGTCTGCTACTATTTCAATTTACCGGCCATTATGTCATTATTTTAAATTTGGAACGGAAGTTGAAAATGTATGGATTGTAATTAAAAACAAAATGTATAACTTAAAATAATGGAGGACAAAACTATGTTACCAACAATCACCAGAAGAACTTACAGCCCGTTCCTGTCAAATCTTTTTGACGACGATTTCTTCCCGACACTTACAAACAGGACCAGCTCGATGCCGGCAGTGAATATCAAGGAGAATGAAAAGAATTTCACCCTCGACCTTGCTGTTCCGGGAATGGACAAGAAAGACCTGAAGATCGATATCAATGAAGATATTCTTACGATATCATCGGAGACCAGGAATGAAACAGAAGAGAATACCGATGGGTATAAAAGAAAGGAATTCAGTTATTCATCCTTCTGCAGGAGCTTTTATCTTCCTGAAAATGTAAATAAGGAAAAGATCTCGGCTTCGTACAAAGATGGGATACTTTCGGTAGAGCTTCCAAAAATGGAAGAAGATAGATCCAAGATCTCAAAACAGATCAAAATCTCATAATCTTACCGGAAAGATTTAAAAGTTAAAGGGGCATTTATCAGCCCCTTTTATTTTTTTTGTGCACATTCTTCCTCGAACTTAAGCGCAAATTTCCTTCCATATTCTTTCAGGAATTCCTCTTTTGTTCCTGCCGGAAGAAATTTGAAAGATGCGGGTTCCTCGAAAATCTTGAGTTTCAGGTTTCTGAAATTATCGAGAATGATCTTAGGCGCTTCCCCGCTCCAACCGTACGATCCGAAAGCACCAGCAAGCTTACCCTTGTCGCGAAGCGGGTTGATCGTAGCAAATAGCTTGTATATCGGAAGCAGCGTGTTCTGGTTTATTGTTGGTGATCCTGCAATAAGTGCATCTGAAACAATCAGTTTTGCTTCAAGCTCTTCAGGACTTAAGTTTTCAATATCCACCATGTCGATGCCGAAATCGGATATTTCACGGATCCCGGCAGCAATATGCTCAGCAGCCATACCTGTATATCCATATGCCGAGACATAAGCTATCAGTATATGTCGCCTGGCTTTCACCTGGGTAAGTTCCAGGTATTCATTTGAGTATTTGAGGGTAAGATCCCTTATGGTGTTCCTGTTCTCCCCAAGAATCGGTCCGTGACCGGGGCAGATGAACCGTGTATCCAGGGATTCAATTCTTTCGATCGCCTTGACCATGAACCTGCTGAAAGGTTTAAGGATCACATCAAAATAATACCTGAATGCCTTGAGATAATCGCTGGTCAGGTCATCTTTCATCTCAGAGCTGCAGTAATGAGCACCGAACGAATCACAGGTAAAAAGTATTTTATCTTCTTCGAGCCAGGTGTACATTGAGTCAGGCCAGTGCAGGTTCGGAGCCGAAATAAACTTCAGAGTCTTATTTCCCAGGTCAATAGTGTCGCCATCCTTTACCGTAAGTGAGTTGAATGGCATGTTCATCATATCCTCAAGATACCTGATTGCATTACCGCTGCCAACAACAGTCGCATCCGGAGCCAGTTCAAGAAGTTTTTTAAGGCTTCCTGAATGGTCCGGTTCAGTATGGTCGAGGATTATGTAGTTGATCTCAGAGGGATCTGTTAATGACTTCAGTTTTTCAATATAGGTATCGAAAAATTTCTCCTTGGCAACTTCAATCAGGGCTTTTTTCCCCGCATTGATAAAGTATGAATTGTAAGTAGTTCCATACTCTGTTGTCATAACGATGTCAAACGTCCTGATATCATGATCAAGGATGCCAATCCATTTGACATCGCCTGTAATGTCGATTATTTTATTGTCTGTAGGTTTCATTATAAGAATGTTTTCAGATTTTGGCAATAATACTCTTGTTGGCCTTAACCTGTTGAAGAATAGGGATTTCTATTTCAGTACCGAGAGGAAGAAAGATATCAACCCTGGATCCGAATTTTATAAAACCAAGCTCATCTCCCTGTTTGACTTCCTGGTCAGTTTTTGCATAGGTAACTATTCTACGGGCTACGGCGCCGGCAACCTGCCTCACCAGTATTTCCTTACCGTCAGATGTTCCTATTACTACGGTGCTACGTTCATTCAGTTCAGACGATTTTGGATGCCATGCAACCAGGTTGTGCCCCGGATGGTATTCAACGTATCTGATATGCCCCGATACAGGATACCTGTTGCTGTGCATATTGAAAGGTGACATAAAAATTGATACCTGGAGTCTTTTATCCCTGAAATACTCTTTTTCCTCAGTCTCCTCGATCACCACTACTTTACCATCTGCAGGTGCAAAGATCAGTCCCGGATCAGGTTCAAGGTGGCGGGCAGGCAGGCGGAAGAAAAAAAGAAGGAAGACGTAAAGCATAAGTGAGCCAATCACAAGTATCCATCTAACAAGGATCAGATCCCTTATAATGAAATCAGCGGCAATATTTATAATAACAAGGACAAGGAATCCATAAACCAAAATTTTATATCCTTCCTTATGAATACTCATCTTAAAATAATTTGCACAAAATTAATCATGTCATTCCAACTAACCAAAAAGAGAAATAAACAAATAGACAAGAGGGAATGAAACAAGAGCGCTGTCAAAACGATCAAGGAATCCGCCATGGCCAGGCATAATAGTCCCTGAATCCTTAACACCCATGCTGCGTTTCAGCAGCGATTCAAACAAATCGCCATAAGTACCTGATATAGAAATAATAAGTGATATTATTATCCAGCTGGTTTTTCCCACCACACCAAGCCACCCTGACAGAATCCATGCTGCAGCTGCCGAAAGGATCATCCCACCGAAGAAACCCTCCCATGATTTTTTGGGTGATATCCTTTCCATGAGGCGGTGCTTTCCGAAGGAGCTCCCCACCAGGTATGCGCCTGAATCGTTTACCCATAAAAGGATGAAAAATCCGGTGATAATACCCGGGGAAAAGGATTCATGTCCGTGTGGCAGAAGTGATGTAAGCCCGTTATGTCCGAAGGCTGAAAACGGGATAAGCGATACCGGAACAGCAGAATACAGGACCGGGAAGAATGTGTGTGCCACCGAATCAAAAGGCTTTTCCTGCTTCCTGTAAAGCTCTGCAATCATTATGAAAATCATTACAGGAATTATGAGAAGAAAGAACTTTGCCTGCAGAAATCCGGAAGCGACGAGTGAAGAGACTATATAAACGGTTACACCTGCTATGATCCCAGAAATCATCTGTGGCTTGATACCGGTATTCCTTATGAGGAGATAATATTCATACATTGTTCCTGTAAGGATGACCAGCCCGGTAAGAATGAACGATATCGGATGGAGCCAGAAGCCACCAAGTGTGAAGATTACAATGTATGCCCCTGTCAGTGTCCGACGAAAAAGATTATTCAAGCCTCTCTATATATTAACTGGTTATATTGTCGGGTGATTTAAACAGATCTGTTGGATTTTCCGGGGAGTCATTCACCGGTTTTGTCCTTTTCTTTCTCGGTTTCTTTTCAGTTTTGGTATCATTAGGGTTATCACCGGCGGGAGCTGGGTTTTCGGAGGCTGGTCCGGCATCACCAGGTTTACGGTTTTCAGATTCCCTTAATTCCTTTAAAATGTCAGCTTTGCGTTTCCCGAATATCCTCTCAAGGTCCTCGCTGAAGATTACCTCTTTTTCAAGAAGAAGCTCAGCAAGCTCAGTGAGTCCTTTCATATGTTTTTTAAGGACAGCTTTCGCACGGATGTATGATTCTTCAATTATCTGCTTTACTTCATGGTCGATAAGCTCAGCTGTTTTCTCGCTGTAGGGTTTTGTGAATCCAAAATCTGACTGTCCTGTTGAGTCATAAAAACTGATATTCCCCACCTTGTCGCTCATCCCAAAGAATGAAACCATGGCATAAGCCTGCTTAGTTATTTTCTCAAGGTCACTAAGGGCACCTGTTGATACTTTCCCGAAAACCAGCTCTTCAGATGCTCTTCCTCCCAGTGCATAAGCCATCTCATCAAGAAGCTGCTCCCTGGTTGTTATCTGGCGTTCCTCGGGGAGGTACCATGCTGCTCCAAGGGCTCTTCCCCTGGGGATAATAGTAACTTTTACCAGCGGGCTTGCATGTTCAAGAAGCCAACTGACAGTTGCATGGCCTGCCTCATGGTATGCGATTGTTTTCTTCTCCTCTAATGATATGATCTTATTCTTTCTTTCAAGACCTCCCACGATCCTGTCGATAGCATCGAGAAAATCCTGTTTTTCAACGACAGTCTTATTCTTCCTTGCTGCAATCAGGGCTGCCTCATTGCACACATTTGCAATATCGGCACCTGAAAAACCGGGGGTCTGCTTTGCAAGAAAACTGACATCAAAATCCTTTGAAAGCTTAATAGGTCGCAGATGGACTTTGAAGATAGCTTCCCGTTCTGTGAGGTCAGGTAATTCAACATGAATCTGCCTGTCAAAACGTCCGGCCCTGAGAAGAGCCCTGTCCAGGATATCAGCCCTGTTAGTGGCAGCAAGAATAATAACACCCATATTGGTTCCGAAACCGTCCATCTCCGTAAGAAGCTGGTTAAGAGTGTTTTCACGCTCATCGTTTGAGCCAAAATTTACATTCCTGCCTCGTGCCCGGCCTACAGCATCTATTTCATCAATAAAGACGATACATGGTGCTTTTTCTTTAGCCTGCTTGAAAAGATCCCTTACCCTGGAAGCTCCGACACCGACAAACATCTCTACAAAATCGGATCCTGAAATTGAAAAGAAAGGGACATTAGCTTCACCTGCGACAGCCTTTGCAAGGAGTGTTTTTCCTGTACCGGGAGGACCTATCAGGAGGGCTCCCTTGGGTATTTTTCCGCCAAGCTGGGTATATTTCTTTGGATTTTTAAGGAAGTCAACAATTTCCATAACTTCAGTCTTTGCCTCTTCAAGGCCTGCCACATCGCTGAAGTTAATTTTCACATTTGTATCCTTGTCAAAAATCTGGGCTCTTGATTTCCCAACGCTGAATATTCCTCCGGCACTGCCGCCTCCTGCCCCGCCGGCCATCCTGCGCATAATGAATATCCAGGCCACGATCAGCAATGCAGGTAACAGCAGCCACGGAAGGATCACCTCAGTGAAATAATTTCGCCTCTCCTCGTTTTCAGGATACACCATGCTTGTCTTGTCGTAACCTGCAGTTTCCTGTGTTGAAACAAGGAAATTCTCGAAATTCTGCTCATCACCAAACCTGTAAGTATACTGGGGCCTGGGAACCTGCATGCCCATTCCTTTTGATTGCTTGGGAAGGTCTGTATATCTGCCTGATTTTACACCCTCGTCGGTAAGATATATCTCAGCATATTCATTATTTACAACGACAATTCTTTTGATGTCATGGTTTTCAATCATTCCGATTATCTTGCTTTTTGTAGTCTTGGGTGTGCTCCTGGCACTGAATACAAATTCAAAAAGAATTATCGAAACAAGAAGAATAGCCCAGATCCAGTTGCTGCTGAAATTCGGCTTCGAATTCTTGTCAACTTTTTTACCGGGTTCTATATTTTTATTTTCTGCCATAAACTTTTTCCTTAGTTGGTTTATCTTTCATCGCCTCTACTTCTGCATCTGCCCATAGCGATTCAAGGTTATAAAAGCTCCTGTACTGCTCCTGAAAGATATGCACTATCACATTCCCGTAATCAATGAGAACCCAGTAGCAGTTATCCAGTCCTTCAACATGTAAAGGCTTTTCCCCTGTCTCATTCCTGACAGTATCTTCAACCGATTCACAAATTGAATCGACCTGCGGACCTGATGCACCGTGACATAAGATAAAATAATCAGCTATACGGTTTTCAAGTTTTCTTAAATCGATTTTGAGAACATCAATACCTTTTTTCTCAAAGATTCCTTTTACGATATTTTTTAAAAGAACATCAGCTTCGTCAGATCTTTTTTTCATCAATAGTTATCAGTTGGATATCAAGTCGCAAAAGTACAAACTTTATCTGTATTTTTGTCATGGAAGACCATATTTGCAATTTAAGTGCCAATCCATTAACAGGAGAAAAAAAACAACAGGTAATAAAATTACTTGCCATGCAATAACCTGACAATCATGATAATAGGATCAAACATTCATTACACGGATAACACAACATCTACAAATGCCGATGCAGTGGTCCTGCTTAAGTCAGGGACCCCCGAAGAAGGAACGGTAATCCATGCCGGCTATCAGAGTTCCGGGAAAGGACAGGCCGGGAATATATGGGAAAGCCAGGAACATATAAACCTGTTATTCAGCATTATACTATATCCTGAGTCAGTCAGTCCCGCCGACCAGTTCCTGATTTCCATGACCATTTCACTTGGAATATGCGACTTTATTGACAGGTATATCGAAGGAGCCACAATCAAATGGCCGAATGATATTATGACCGGGAATGACAAAATTGCAGGTATTCTTATAGAGAACTCCATAATAGGGTCAACTATTCAAAGCACCGTTGCAGGGATAGGGCTTAATATCAACCAGGATAAATTTCCGAGGTTTGTACCAGCTGCAGTTTCTCTTAAAATGCTTACCGGCCAGGAATACGACCTGTCAGTCTGTCTTAAACAACTGTTGTCAGATCTTGATGTAAGGTACAAAGCCCTGTTATACGGCGACAGGGACTCAATAAAAGAGGATTATATGTCGCGGTTATACAGGTTCAATGAATGGAGCTCTTTTACAATGGAAGGAAAGGTCTTCACAGGTCGTATAACAGATGTTCTTATTTCAGGACCTGTAAGGATTGAAAAAAAAGATGGTACAACCAGGGAATTTACATTCAAAGAGTTCAGTTATCTGCATTGATCTCCTTCCATCCGTTGAATTTCTCCATCTCAGAGATAAGCTCCTCCATAAACCTGTTAATAGGTTCTGCAGCCAGCATCTTAAGAAACGGATTTAGGTGTGCCTGAACCATGAGTCTTGTTTCTGACTTTCCCCCAGCAGCGTCATTAAATTTCACATCGAGTGAGAATTCATTGACATGCAGCGCATTACCAATAAAACTAACCCGGGAAAATTCCTGTTTTTCATGTATACGGACATCCACTTTTCCCATCATGCTCACATTAAAGGAACATGAATCCTTTTCGATCCTGATATCGCTGAACTTCTCCTTTGGGATGAACCATTCGAAGTTACGGATATCAGTAAGAAATTTATAAAGTACTTCAGAAGTGCAATTTACAATTGCCGTCCTGCTTTCAAATGTTGAAATATCACTCATCAGCATTCTTTTTAATAATCCCCGGATTGAAGAGTTGTATGGTGATGATTCCTGTTTTTAAACTCCCCATACTGAAGGGTCAATCCGCCATTTCTTTAAGGTCTCAACATCGGATCGCGTAATATAGCCGGTGCCGACAGCAGTATCGATAAGGGTTGAATAGTTACAGAGTGTGTCCAGCTTACAATTTTCTGCATAAAAAGCATCAGATGCTTTTTTGAACTCATAAGTAAAAATAGCAACCATTCCCAGAACCTCACATCCGGCATCGCGGAGTGCTTTTACTGCATTGAGACTGCTGCCTCCTGTTGATATGAGGTCTTCCACCACTACCACTTTCTGTCCTTTTTCAAAATAACCCTCAATCTGGTTACCGAGTCCATGTTCCTTGGCTCCAGATCGTACATAGATAAAAGGCAATCCAAGCTTATCTGCGGCAAGTGCCCCATGTGAAATAGCCCCGGTTGCAACTCCGGCTATCATGCCAGCCTGGGGATAAAGCTTGCTGATAAGATCCGCAAAGGAATCACGTATATAAGATCTCACTTCGGGAAATGACAGGGTTTTGCGGTTATCACAGTAAATAGGTGATTTCCATCCTGAAGCCCATGTAAAAGGATTTGATGGTTGCAATTTAATTGCTTTAATTTGTAGTAGATATTCTGCTACTTTTTTTGCACTTCTTTCCATATATATGTATAAAGTTCATTTCGAAAACAGATTCATCCTGATAAGCTCTGAACCCGACAGGTTACAAAAATACGGCTTATTCCATAAGTTTTACGATACTAAAGAACTTTACAGAATAATCGCTGATTTTCAGGCAGATCCAAAGACACATTCAATCAACATCTACGGTCCTGATATCAAACATATCTGGAAGATGTTCAGGATTTATTTCACCGAGGTAGGTGCCGCAGGAGGCCTGGTACGGCACACTTCCGGGCGATTCATGTTCATTGAAAAGAAAGGTAAGCTGGATCTTCCAAAAGGCCATATTGAGCCTGGTGAAGAACCAGAGGAGTGTGCTGTCAGGGAAGTCAGTGAGGAGTGCGGAATAACCGGACATTCAATTGTAAAGCCTCTTCAGCCAAGTTATCATACTTATGCCTGGGAGGGTATTTCATATCTTAAGAAAACAAGCTGGTTCCTGATGGATTATTCAGGAGAAATGATTCAGGAGCCACAGGTTAAAGAGGGTATTACAAAAGTTGAATGGCTGCTTCCCGAGGATATCAGCATGATTAAAAGCACTGCATGGCTTTCGCTGATGGACCTCATAAACATTTCAATTTTCAATCCTCATCTGCCTTATAATCTTTGAGATTTATCGCTGAAGGGACAAATTGCGAGGCATCTCCACCACTGCGTATAATGTCGCGGACAATAGTTGAGTTAATCGGAGTATGTTCCGGCACTGTCAGGAGAAAGACTGATTCAATATTATAAGCAAGAGCTTTGTTTACCTGCGCAATAGCTCTTTCAAATTCAAAATCGGCAGCTGTACGTAATCCCCTCAGGATATAATTTGCTCCGTTTTTCCTGCAATAGTCAACGGTAAGCCCTTCATAATGGTCGACTTTTATTCTTGGCTCATTACTGAATACTTTTGCAATCATTGCCTTCCTGGTTTCCACCGGGTAGTAGCTCTTTTTAAGAGCATTGGCACCTACAGCAATTATTATCTCGTCAAAAATGCTCAGGGACCGTCTCACGATCCCTTCATGACCGATTGTAAAAGGATCAAAAGACCCGGGGAATACAGCTGTTTTTTTCATTCGAATGAGATGTTTTTTGGATTACTGACTTTCTGTCTCAGCAGGGCCAGGTCGAGCACCTGCATTATAGTATCCACATAATTGAACCTAAGACCCTTTATGTAAATATCCTTGATATCCTCTACATCCTTGCGGTTCTCCGATGATAAAATTATCTCCCTTATGCTTGAGCGCTTTGCAGCCAGGATTTTCTCCTTGATGCCTCCGACAGGAAGCACCTTACCGCGCAGAGTTATCTCTCCTGTCATGGCCAGATACTTCTTCACCTTTCGTTGCGTAAATGCTGAAGCTATTGAAGTTGCCATTGTTACACCGGCTGAAGGACCATCTTTGGGAATAGCTCCTTCGGGAACATGTATATGAATATTCCATTTATCGGAGAAAGTGTCAGGTAACCCGAGAAGTCCTGCATTTGCTTTCAGGTATTCGAGTGCGATCACTGCCGACTCCTTCATGACTTCACCAAGGTTTCCGGTAAGTGTCAGCTTGCCGGTTCCTTTGCTGAGACTTGTTTCCACAAACAGTATCTCACCGCCGGCAGCTGTCCAGGCAAGCCCGGTGACAACACCTGCAAGGTCGTTACCCTGGTAAATATCCCTGTTGAATTTCGGAGGTCCCATTATCTCTGCCAGGACCTTTTCGGAAAGTACGGGGTTAAATTTTGTTCCTGATGCTATGTTCTTGGCAGTGACCCTGGCGATCTTGGCAAGACGTTTGTCAAGTTCCCTGACGCCCGATTCCCTGGTGTAATTTTCTATCAGCTTCTCCATTATGGCAGGGCCAATCGATAGCTGATTTGGTTTAACACCATGGTTATCGAGTTGTTTAGGAAGAAGGTGTTCTTTTGCTATCTCAAGCTTTTCCTCCACCAGGTAACCGGTAATCTCTATAAGTTCCATCCTGTCGCGGAGTGCCGGGCTTATTGTAGACAGAGTATTGGCAGTTGCTATAAAAAGAACTTTGGAAAGATCATATTCAAGTTCAATGAAATTGTCAAAGAAAGTGCTGTTCTGTTCAGGGTCGAGCACTTCAAGAAGCGCTGACGAGGGATCGCCTCTGAAGTCCTGGCCGACTTTATCAACTTCATCAAGAATGAAAACAGGATTTGATGATCCTGCGCGCTTTATATTCTGGATAATACGCCCGGGCATTGCCCCGATATAGGTTTTCCTGTGTCCCCGGATCTCAGCCTCATCATGCAACCCGCCAAGTGACATTCTGACATATTTTCGTCCGAGAGCTTTTGCCACCGACTTACCCAGGGAAGTTTTTCCCACGCCTGGAGGACCGTACAGACAAAGTATAGGGGACTTAAGATCGCCTTTAAGTTTCAGAACAGCAAGGTGTTCAAGGATTCTCTCCTTTACATCGTCGAGTCCGAAATGATCGTCATCAAGTACTTTGCGAGCATTGTTAAGGTCAAGATTATCCTGTGTATATTCACCCCAGGGCAGATCAAGAAGAGTCTGAATATAATTTACCTGTACCGAGTACTCTGCTGCTGCGGGATTTAGCCTGCGGAGCTTATCGAGCTCTTTATCGAAGACGCCCCGGATATCCTCATTCCATTTTTTTGTCTGGGCTTTTTTCTGGTATTCCTCTATTTCCTTTTCAACCGGATTTCCCCCAAGCTCGTTCTGGATTGTTTTCATCTGCTGGTGAAGGAGGAATTCTCTTTGCTGCTGGTCGAGATCGCTCTTGACCTTTGACTGGAGCTCATTCTTCAGCTCCAGGACCTGAATTTCCTGGACAAGGAATTCAAGAAGCATAAACCCCCTGTCGCGCAGAGTGTTAATTTCCAGCAGTTTCTGTTTATCCTGTACTTTAATGTCTGTATTTGAGCAGATGAAATTAATGAGGTATGTATTATTCTCGATATTCTTTATAGCGAATGAAGCTTCAGGGCTGATATTAGGGTTTATCTTTATTATTTTAAGAGAAAGATCTTTCAATGATCCAACGATGGCATCGAAATCCTTACTGGCTTGTTCAGGTTTTCGTTCCGGCATTGATTTCACTTTTGCGATGAAATAAGGATCGTCAGAGACAAGATCGCCCAGCATCATCCTCTTCCGTCCCTGGATAATTGCTGTTGTTGATCCGTCAGGCATTTCCAGTAGCTTTACAATCTGGCCTATGGTACCCACTGAATGAAGGTCTCCGAAGGCAGGATTTTCCATTTCAGGATCCTTCTGTGCAACAGTGCCCACGATTTTATCTGTCCTGTATGCATCCCTGATAAGCTGTATGGAACGTGGCCGGCCTATAGAAATGGGGAGCACCACACCCGGGAAGAGAACTGTATTCCGCAGAGATAGTATAGGGATTGTTTCAGGAACCTCCATATCTTCAAGGTCACCCTCCTCGCCGTCGGCGATTATTGGTATTATATCGCCTTCGCCGTCAATGTTTTCCGGAAACAATATCTCATTATATGTTTTTCTGAATTTCTTATCCATTGTCAGTCATCCTCCGCCTGAATGCCAAAATTACTGATTATTTTCTTTATTTAAGGTGAAGAAGAGTTAAGCAATCATTGTGCCAAATGTACATGCCTATGATCTGAAAGTAATTTATATCAGTAACAGGGGCCTGCATTCTGGTGTTCAATTGACTCGTAGGAATGTCAGCATTAAGATGAAAGAGCTGATCCTATTCCATAAAACAGGAAAGGGGCTTAAAGCAGCCCCTTTCTTAATATTCGTTTAGGAATTATTTTTCCTTCTTCTTGCCCACATGGTCCTTGTAACGGTTCATGAATTTATCGACCCTTCCTGCGGTGTCGACAAGTTTCATTTTCCCGGTATAAAAAGGATGTGATGTATTTGAGATCTCAAGCTTAATAAGAGGGTATTCTTTCCCATCTTCCCACTTGATATTTTCCTTCGAAGGAGCTGTAGATTTGCCCATGAAGGAAGTACCGTTCGACATATCCTGAAATACAACTAACCTGTAATTTTCCGGATGAATTCCCTGTTTCATTGCTTTGTATTTTAATTCTTTATTCTGAAAAATGCCTTTATTTAGGGACTGCAAAATTAATTAACATTCCTGAAAATGCAATAGCAAATTGCAAATTATTATTTACCTGGATTAATTTCTTCCTTATTTTTTTGTTTTTCAGCCATTTCATCTTTAAACCTCATGAATGGGATCTTGTCATTGATAAGGTACCTGTAAGTCACATGTGTCTTCATTTTTATACCACCCAGTGCTTCATTACTGGCCATCATCCGGGGATTATAATCACCCACCCACGATAATTCAATTTCCTTGTACCATGGTTTATCCTTGAATACTTCATAAAGATGGTAAAAGATTGCAGCCTCTATGCCCTGGTTCTGGTGGGAGTGTTTCACCCCCCCGACGACAGCCCTGAGTCTTGACATTTTATGAATCTTCTTATAATAAAGGAATTTAACCAGGCTTACCGGGTCTAATCTCCCGTTTAAATATTTCAGTATCTGGTTCAGGTCGGGAAGAAGCACCCAGAATCCGACAGGTTTATCATTCTGATACATGAAAATAACTGTTTCCTCGTCGATCACAGCTTTTGCTTTTTTCATCGATTCGAGGACAATCACAGGATCCAGCGGGGTAAAATCGTCTTTAAAATGCGACCATGTGGCATTGTATATCTCACAAATATCTTCTACGTATTTCTTTGCATTACTGAACTCAAAATGCCTGAAAGAGTAGCCGGGCTTTTTAGCAACCCATTCTGCCACTTTCCAGAGCCTGTCCGGGAACCTTGTAAATTCGCCTTTTTCATTTCGGGCTTCACGATGGTATGAGTATTGCTCAAAATAATTTCTGAAGCCATACGATTCAAAAAAATCCCTGTAATACTTCATGTTATAGGGCATCCCGTAACCCTGTTGCATGAACCCGTCAACCAGGAGGCCCCAGAAATTATCATTCTCTCCAAAATTTACAGGACCATCCATTGCTTCCATTCCATGGGCTGAAAGCCAGTTTCTCGCAGTGTCAAAAAGAAGAAATGCCGCTTCCCTGTCTTCGATAACTTCAAAGAAACCCATCCCGCCTGTTGGCTGATTCTGGGCTGCAGACCTGATGTCATCGATGAAAGCTGCCACCCTCCCTATTGTTTTACCATTGCCGTCTTTCAGGATCCACCGTGTTGCCACTCCATGCCTGAATGTGTGATTCTTTGAAGGGTCAAACAATCCTTCAATCTCGGAATCAAGAGGAGACACCCAGCAGGGGTCATTCCGGTAAAGCTTTTTCGGGAAATTGTGAAACTCCCTCCTGTCATGCCTGGAATTAACTTCAATGATCTGCATATGGATGAATTAAGGATTCGGAATATGAAATTTCGATCTTAAAAATGGTCGGACAAATATAACAGATTTTAATTTTCCCGGAATTCAATTTTCCACTGATCCTGGCATGAAATTATACCAGTATCCGGGCCGGAACTGCTAGTGAATATCAATAATCCTGTGATCGATAAGAATAAAGAGGACAGTCAGAAGGAAGGTATAAACTGCATACACTTTAACAGGGATATATTCCGAGGGCTTAATCTTCATCTTTACCCACAGGTATATTACCAGGAATGCCCTTCCAACTGTAAATGCAATTAAAGTTGAGAGAACAACACCCACGATTTCATAACCCCATCTAAGCATCAGGAGGCTGAGAGGTATATTGACAGCAAGTTCTATTAGAGCGGAAACAAATGTTATCATGGTCTTTTTTCTTCCCACGAGAATAGTCTGTGGAAAGATCAACCTTGGTATGATCATGGCAGAATAAACCAGGAAAACGTCGGCACTCTTCTGGAAATCGGGGTTGAATATCCGTGGATAAAACCACCTGGCGAATAGCATGATAAACATCGTCAGCGGGAAGAGGATATGCATCAGGCGTTTTGACTTGACCCTGATCTTTGCGAGGGTCTCCTTCATTCTCAGACGTGTTGAGAATTCCGGAAGCATCGCATTGCTTAAGCCATTCGCAAGCATTAAAACCAGGGGGAATTCCTTGGCACCATAGCGGAACCATGCAAACTGGCCCGGATCGCGGTAAAATACCGAAACAATGATTCCGTCGGTATATTGACCGGAGCCGCTGATAAGTGTGGTGATTATAAGTGGAGTGGCAAGATAAAGATGCTCCCTGAGGAATCCGGGAGATATTTTAATAAGTGTATAACGCCTGAGAAGTATTATCAGCCAGATCCACCTGATGCCTGTCACAGCCAGCAGACCATATATTGACCAGATAATGTCTTTACCCAGGAATACAGGCAGAATTATCAGGATAAGCTGTGCAAGATAAGTATAGAGTCCATACTGGAATATCCTGTACGCCCTGTTATTGAGTAGGTAAATATATTCAATCAGGCACACAGGGCTGCTGAGTGCTATGTAAAGAAGGAGAAGGTTCAGGTAGGGTACATTGCCTGAAACATGGAATACGGAAAAGCTATTCTTTATTGAATGGCCGAATGCAAATGTGACAAGGCTGAAAAAACTCAGCAGCAGAAAGGCATTGAATATCTCCGGAGATTTTTTTGTCAGGTTCTCTCCTGTCTGCCTGAAAGTCTTGTTCCTGTGATAAAGTGGCAGAAGAGACTGTATTATTCCTGTAACCCAGAAAAATGTCAGGAAACCTGCAATGAACATGAACATTTCAAAAGAGCCTATTTCAGCACGGGTAAGATGGCTCTTTGTAAATACAATACTTATTACAAGGAATATAACAGGTTTCATCAGCTGAAAGAGCTGAAGCCCTGAAATATTGTCCATGAATCTTAATCTTCTCACCCCTTCCTGATTCCGAAATTTATATCTTCATTTTCGGTCGAACCACAAAAATCTATGTGCGAGGTTCATTTTTTTTTGAACCGTGCAAAGATAACAATTGACGGGAAGTGAAAGAAAATAAATTCTAAAATTTTGTGGATAAAATTTTTGGGCTTATTTTTGCGACCTGAAACGGTGGATGTAGTTCAGTTGGTTAGAACGTCGGATTGTGGTTCCGAAGGTCGTGGGTTCGAATCCCATCTTCCACCCCACCAATTAAAAAACGATGAGGCAATTATCTGAAATAATGATAGTTGTCTTCAATGTTTTTCTATAGAATGATATTTTCTAACTATATTCTATCCCTGTATTGTAAAAATCAAACTTTTTAATTAAAAATGTTTATTGCTGGTTTTTTCTTCCAATATCCTCATCCATCAGACGGTTAAGTAATGCAATATACTGGTTATTGTTATCCCCACGAAATAAATTCTTTATCGTGCTCCTGACATAATCCTGCAACTGATAATCGTTGGCGTATTTGTGGATAACCTCAACTTGAGCAGTGGTTGAGGTATCAGGATGCTTTAAAATCTCACGAAGGCTGAAAGAAATGTTATTGCGGGCATTAATGACTGACCCGTTGCTGATATGGTTATCAAATTGTAGCAAATCCATTTTAACGGGTATTTTTTCCCATTTAATAAATTGAATTTCTTTGCCTTTGCTTATTGCATAATCTTTTTTATGGTTCAGCATGTCTTTCCTGCGCACTTTGTAGAACCTTAGCCATGATTTAACCTCGTTTGTGAAAATTGCACCGACAAAACCAGCATCTGATAAACGTTCCAAACTTTGCAGGTTTAATTGATAGTGTTTTAGTTTTTTGTAGTTTAACTGGATTTCAAACCGTCCCACGTTTGCCGATGGTATCCCATTATTACGCCAGAAATCAACAATATATTGCTTTTTTGTCTGCTCAATTTCATTGCTTTTGTCGTAAAGCCGTGCTGAAATTCCAGATTTGCCCTTTCCAAACGACCAACTAAGCCAACGGTGTTCCTTCTTATTGAATGCAGTCGGCAAAATGGTTATTGCATTGTTGTTTGTTTGAACAGTATAACTCTTTGACCATTTGTTAAGCATGTCGACCTGATTTAATATATCAGAACCATCCAGAGCAATATCCAACCTTGCATACCTGACAAAGGTTAAACCAAACGCATTTAATAGTCGGTATACAATCTGATGGTAATTCACTGTATATAAAAGACCATTCGCAATCTTTAATGATACTTCATTATAAACATGGGTGCTGTTATTAGGACATGAATAAATATCACATGCCTCAACACCGTTTAAATATACTCGGTGCAGATTTCGAAAATTCGGGTTATGATGAACACTAATCTTTTCAACAGTGAATCCCGTAATGCTGTCATAAACCAAATTTATCGGCTCAGTCCACGAACAAATAAATTCAATCCAGTCGACACAGATAGCATACAGGTTGTTGGATTGATTATCCAGATATTTAATTTTACAAACTTGGTAAGAGGTTGAGGTTGCACTGTAAATTATATTTGTTGAACCTGAATAATCAGGAAATGAGAAACCATTGCTAACGGTTGAATCATTTTGCGTTTTTGCAGTATTTATGGATAGATGCTTCATAAAAAAGAGCGTTAAATAAAGTAATTTTTTCAACCCCTCATCTTAAAAAATGGGGGGTTCGCATTTTATAAATACGTAATCAGTCTAAATTTTTTTCAGAATTTTTTTTGAACACGATTTTCTGCAATTTTTTAATTGTATCAGGAATTTTTCATGCTGGCACTACATTTTACGAAAATTAGCGGCACGTGGAATCGGGATTAAGCATCATGTGTATCCCACCATATGTTCTGTATATCAATGCTTTAACAAGACAAAGAAAGCACGGATACAATGATTCATTCATTTGGTAATTTGGCAGGGAAGGGGGTATACAGGGTGAGGGGGGGGTAGTTATGGTACATATAAACCCTAATTACAGTACACATAAAATTTGTACAACAAGACCTGAAAAAAATTATTGTGGTTATTAAATATTCAGAAAAATATTTGTGTTTTAATAAAATGCTTTCTACATTTGTAGTATGTTTTTTAATTTTGTAAATATTATGGAATTAACAAAGGCTGAAGAACAGGTGATGAAATATTTGTGGAGTCTCGAAAAAGCATATTTAAAAAACATTGTGGATGAATTTCCAGAACCAAGACCAGCCGTTTCAACGGTAGCAACATTACTTAAACGTATTATTGATAAAGGATTTGTTGGCTATAATCAGCATGGAAGTAACAGAGAATACTATCCTATAATTAAAAAACCTGAGTATTTTTCAAAGCAGGTGAATTCAATAATTAAAGATTTTTTCAATAATTCAGCAGGACAGTTTGCTTCATTCATCACCAATGAAACAAACTTAAATATAACGGAATTGGAAGAACTTAAAGAATCAGTCGAGCAAAAGATAAAGACACAAAAAAAAATAAAGTGATATGATTACATATTTCATCAAATCAACATTATGCATGTTTATCCTTTATGGATTTTACCATTTTTTTCTTCGCCCATGCAAAATCTTTTCTTTTAACAGATATTATTTAATTCTTTCGGTGATTTTCTCCATGATTATACCCCTTGTGGTGATACCTGTAAATTCAAGTAATCCAGTGACAGGCACCATAAGTATTTTGGCTTTTTCACCAGCATCTTCTATTAATGACTTGCAATTAGTTGAGAGTGCTGGTTCTTCAACTACTCATTACCGTATATTGCCAATTCTCTTCCTCGTTTCGTCAACATTCTTATTGATACGGTTTATTTATAACATCTGGAATATCATAGGAAAAACTACAATTTGTAAGAAAATTGAAATGGGGAAATTATCACTCGTTCTCACCGAAGAAAATATACTACCTTATTCTTTTTTTAAATACATATTCATAAATAAATCATATTACGAACAGGGTAAAATTGATAAGGAGTTATTGATACATGAAGAGGCTCATTGTTTGCAGTATCATTCAATTGATATTATCCTGCTTGAATTAATTATTATTTTCTTTTGGTTCAATCCATTCATCTGGATATTTAGAAATGCCATCATCTTAAATCATGAATATTGCGCTGACAATAAAGTATTGGAAAACAACGAGCCGTTAAAATATCATCAGTTATTAGTGAATGCCGTAATACGAAACAATTCATATAATCTGGTAAGTAATTTCAGACATCCTTTAATTAAAAACCGTATAATAATGATGACCAAGAGCAGACCGCAAAATAATGCAATTATGAGAAAAATTGCGACTATTCCTTTATTCCTTATTATGGCAATGACTGTGACTTTCAGTCAGGGTAATAAACAAAGGGATGGCATGATAGACTTTACAGGGAAATGGGTGCTAAATAAATTACAGAGCAAATCGCTCTTAACTGAAGTTGCAACATCCACCATAAATATAACTCAGGGTAAGAATTCCATAACAATGGATATTAATATTACACCAAATGATGGCAATCCCGTTAATAGGACTGAAAAATATGTTTTTAACGAAAGTATTGTAAGAAAAAACACAAAAGGTGATAAAACAACAGTATTAACTTGCACTCCTGCACCCGATGGGCAATCATTTTCAATAACAGATGCTGTTTCTGGCTTGTATAATGGCATTGAAAAGGAAGGGAAAAGGATATCTGTATACAATCTAAGTAATGATGGCAAGCAACTGATTATAAAAGTTGATGACATCCTACCAGAAGGCTCAATAACACCAGAAAGTGAAAGACATGAAACAAGGGTATATGATAAAGTAAATTAATCTGATGTTTTGTTAATATATCCCATCAACTCCATGTGGTTTATCCGTATTTTACCATTTATCCTGACGGCTTTAAGGTTATTTTCATTGACAAGTGTATAAACAGTGGGACGGCTGAAAGATAGCATTTCAGCAACTTCATTTATTGAGTAAAACTTATATTTAAGCAGGTACTTGGTAATGCTATCCTCAACATCATAAATTTTTGTGGTGTCGACAATGGTAATTTTCTCTGATAACTGAGAAAATGTTCCTTCCACATAAATTTCATCAAAAACAATTCCCCTGTTGTAAAGAAATTGATACAGTTCTTTGCTATCAGGGAATGTTATATTCAATGGCGTGAATTTATATTCAGGATGAAATGTTATTATCTTAAAGAAGTCAAGGTATTGGAACGCTCTTGGAGCATATTCAAACCTCAACCGTAGACCATGCTTGGGGTGAATTTCTTCTGGAAAGGTTACCATAAGTACTGTATAGATTTAACTTTTATTTCTGGCAAAATTCTTATCCCAAATTTCCATTGCATTTACACGTGCTCTGTCCGTCACTGCAATATATTTCTGGAATGAACGAAAATCGCTATGAGCGGTCATTGTCATTATCACTTCTGCACGAATACCATTAACCAAATTTTGTGTAATAAAGAATCTTCGACCATGATGGCTACTCATGATATCTGATTTTTTTAATTCTTCTTCCAGTGGCTTGTTTCCTCTAAAACTGATTTTAGTTATTTGTTGATTAATCCCAACCGCTCCACACAGTTCCTTGATGTAATCATTATACTTTTGGTTGCTTATGCTTAATGAAGATGTATTAAAATTACATTCAGTAAGAATTTCTTTAGCGTTATCATTCAAAGGTATTTTTAAATCTTGCTGCGTTTTAGTACTGTTCATATATAAAGTGTTATTCCGTATGTGGTTAGGTCTTATTTTAACAACATCACTATATCTTAGTCCTGTTGCGCATTGTAGTACAAACAATTTTCTAACTTTTTCCAACCGTTCATTTTCTACCTTGTTTAATAGTAACCTATATTCATCTTCTTCGAGTGTTATTAATGCAGGGGCGGGTTTACTTCTGATTTTAAAGTTTTTATAAGTTAAATTAACTGGCATACCTTTATCGTGCAGGGCGTTTAAAAAGATTCTAAGGGTCTGCAAGTTTTTCAAAATGGTTGAATCAGCCAATGGTTTTGATACTACCTCATCACTTCCTTTTATCTTACTTTCAATCATTACACGTGAGAGGTATACTTCAAATTTTTCAAAAAATGTGTTATTTATTTCGCTGAGGATAATTGTTTCTTTACGTTGTTTCTGGAATCCAATAAGGTGTGTTTTAAGTGTTTTAAAATCCTTAATCCCGTTCTTTGACATTTTTTGCTCTTTCAGGGCAACAAAATCATCATATATATCAAAAAAATCACTGGTAACTGGTGACGTGAGTTGCATATACTTCTGCTTTATTTCTGCTAATTGGAATCTGCCCTTTTGCATTAATTCAGCGATGATGTCTGTTACCAGTTCTTTCTGTGCATTAAGCATCTGGTTAACCTTGTAGTAGTCCTTTGATTTGGTACGTATGACCGACTGGCTCTTTGCTGACCAACTGTTTGCATTTACCTTGATATTGGTTGGTATTCTGACCGTTTTTTTCTTTTCGCCCAGTCTGGATACTGAAACCTCTACATATACGGTGCAATCCCCTGCTTTATTCGCTTTGGTTGCTTCAATCATTAATCGTGTGTTCATGTTCTAACTATATTCTAACTTAACTGATGTAAATATACGTAAAATATAAACAACTTGTTTTAATTAAGATTGATTTTTAAGCATATAGCCATGTTCAGAAGCAAAGGTTAGATTCCCATCTTCCACCCCAACAAAAAAGGCTGGTGCGCGTAGCTCCAGCCTTATTTTTTATATCCGCGCCAGCGACAAACAACCAAGTTGCGCGAGTCTCTGACCCATGATGGCGCGAGTCTCTGACTCGTGCCCAATAATACATGACCAGTAAAATGTATTATGGCACGGATTAGGAAATCCGCGCCAACGGCGGGCAGCAGGGATTATGGCTCGGATTAGGAAATCTGCGCCAACGGAGAACCAAGCTGGCGCGAGTCTCTGACTCGTGACCGATAATACAGGATCAATAAATTGTTTCAAGGTACGGATTAAGAAATCCGCACCAACGGCGGGCAGCAGGGATTATGGCTCGGATTAGGAAATCCGCGCCAGCGGCGGGCAGCGGCGATCAAGGTACGGATTAGGAAATCCGCGCCAACGGCGGGCAGCAGGGATCAGGGCACGGATTAGGAAATCCGCGCCAGCAGAGTTGGTATAGAATAGCAGTTGAAGAGGGCAACCTTATTGCTTTACTTTTTCGTATTTCCTGTATTTCATATATGCTGCAACGCACAATCCTATAAGTACAACCACTGTAATATAAACAAATGATGGTACAGGAACAGGATCACCAGATGCATAGGAATGTAAACCCGACAGGTAGTAATTCACCCCGAAATATGTCATCAGTACTGATGAGAACCCGAACAGTGACAGAAGGTTAAATGAATAAATGTTCTTCATCCCCGGGATCATCCTGGAGTGTGTTACCAGTGTATAAACGATTATTGTTATAAGTGACCATGTCTCTTTCGGATCCCATCCCCAGTACCTGCCCCACGACTCATTTGCCCAGACGGCACCCAGGAATGTTCCAATTGTCAGGAAATAAAGCCCGAGGGTCAGTGTCTTAAAGTTTAAAACAGCCAGTTCATCTATCGTTTCTGATATTCTTTCCCTGTTCTTTTCGTTTACCATGGTCAGGAGAATCATGGTTATTATTCCCAGTATGGCACCTAATCCGAGGAATCCATAGCTTCCGGTGATTACCGATACATGAAGTGTCAGCCAGTATGATTTGAGGACAGGTACAAGGTTTGTAATCTCAGGGTCCATAAAGCTGAGGTGTGCTACCATAAGGGTCATTCCACCAAGTACGGCTGTAGCTGAAAGGGCAAAATCCGATTTCCTGCTGAAGATAAAACCGGCAAGAAGGGTCACCCAGGAGATGAAAAGCAGGGATTCATAGCCATTGCTCATTGGAGAATGGCCTGCAATATACCAGCGGAGGCCAAGGCCAAAGGTATGAAGGATAAATCCTGCAAGAAGAAGCCATCCTGCAATTTTCACAACCAGTGATCTCTCGCGTCTCCCTCTGATGACCATTGCAATGAGGCCTATAAGCATCAGAATGCCTATTGTAGAATAGAACGGGAAGAGCTTTTCAAATATGCCAAGCCGGTAATAAAGCCGTTCTGCACCGATTTTCGTCTCCGATGGAAGCTCATAACCTCCGAACCTTTTCTGGTATCCGGATATTGATTCACGTATCTTGCTGACCTGTAATATATTATTATTCTGTAAAGCTTCCGAAAGAAGAGGCATGATACTTCCAAGGTATACCGAGTCCTCCCTGCTGACAGGATTTTTAAGTGCTTCCTGTGGTGGTCCCCAGTTATTTGTACTGTCCTTCAGGGGGAATATCTTCATGAAATCACCCTTATAGATCATATACACTATATTCACCCTTTCATCGACCTTCATTATCTCCTTGTCGAGCTTGCTTCTCTCCCCTGGTGATTTCTCATAGGCGGCATTGACTTTCCCTGATAGTTTGTAGGCACCATCACCTTCAAGGTTTACAAGGTCTGAGAAAGCTGCCATGTTTCCGTTTATGCCCAGGCTTCTCTGCAGATCGTTGTTTGAGACCCTGATCATGGGAACATCTTTCCAGTTGTCAAAATCGAGGTATAATCCCAGGAATACCTGCATTGGAGTATATTCCCCAAGGTTATTCTCTCGCGCAACTTTCCTCAGGATATCGCTGGTGAGTGTATATAATGGTTTAGTCCTTCCCTTCTGATCCTGAACGAGTACTTTACCCATCTCGGCAGATCCGTCCCTGCCCGGAATAAATTGCTGGGCTTTTAAACCGGCAAGGCCAGATAAGCCAAACAGCAGAACAGCAACTGCAAGTGTTTTTCGCAGAGGAGAACTCCATGTTCCCGGTTTCAGGTTCCTGAACTGGGAATTCCTGTTTGCCAGGGAGAGAATAATAAATAAGAAGAGCAGGGCATAACCTGTATAAGTAACGATCAACCCTGCCGGATCGTGGTTGACAGAAAGAACCGTTCCTTTCTCGTCCCTGTCGTATGATGACTGGTAAAACCTGTATCCTTTATATTTCAGGATATTATTCATGAAGATGGCTGCTTTTTTTTCAACTCCATTGGCTTTGTCGGTCAGGGTAACATTGCTTTTATAGCCTGAGGGGCTGTTTGATCCGGGGTACCTCTCTAGCTCGAAGTCATTTAGCTGAAGGTAAAAGGGCAGCAATTCAGGCTTCGAACCGTATGATACTTCAAATTCATTTCCGTCCAATATACATGTGCCGGAAGCATACGATCCTGTTTCTCCGTTCCAAAGCGTAACTGAAGCAGATTCATTACCTGAGAATAGGTGAAAAATAAGGGCATTTTTTCCGGTTTTCTGTTGTTCCGGGTCTACAGCGACAGCTTTTGAGGTCCCGGAAAGGGTCATTTTCTGTGGGACAATCTTCAATCCGTTTACGACGAATATCTGCATAGCCTTAAGGGCAATTTTTGAGCCGGGTTCTGTTTCAGCAGATTCCCCTGTCATCATGCTCATTTGCGCCAGCCCGATACGTGACGATATAAAAAAAGTGCCTGAGTCGGTAGTAATGTTTACATCGGCGGCATCAGGCACGTTGAATGCGATAGTTATGCCCTGGATATTTTTTTTATCACCTTCTTTCAGTATAACATTTTCTCTCCCTGCCATATCTCTAGTGACCAAAAGGGATACTACCGGGGATCCGGTGGGGCTTTCTGATACCGATTCTGTTGCATTTGGGATTACACGTGCGAGCAATACCTGGTAATCCTTTTCACCAATGCGAATATTTCTTTTAAAGTCCGGACGAGCACTGGCGATTGTATATTGTTTGGAATATGACGTAATTGTTTCGCCGGCAGCATTTTTAACCGTATAACCCAGGTATTCCTTTTCTGAATTTATAATATTGGATGATTCGCCTTCACGGATATGTATCTGTCCTTCCCATCCGAGGTATCTTGTTATACCTGCACCGGCTATCATCAGGATGAAGGCCAGGTGGAAAAGTGCCACAGGCAGTTTTTCCTTTCGGAACATCCTGAAGATCACCAGCTGGCCTGTGAGATTTGTGGCAAGGAGCAGAAGCAAAAGCTCGAACCATCTGGTATCATACACTGCTCTGTAGGCTGCCAGAGAGCCAAAATCATTCTCAATGAAAGTTGCTGCTGCCATTGCTGCGGCAAAGATCACAAGAAATGAGCCCATCATTAATGGTGAAAAGAGATACTTTATAAATTTCATGTTTTAAGACTATTTAGACTATTAATCCCGCAATCATCCTCTTTTGGAGATTAAGGTTAGCTTTTCTTTATCGATTATTTTAATTCTGGAGGAATCATATTCTATTATCTGAGAATCGCTGAACTCTTTCAGGAGCCGTACCACGCTTTCTTTTGCCATATTCGTCATATCGCCTATCTCCTGTCGTGAAAGCAAAACCTCAAATTCATCATTTTTAAAGACCTCATCGGCAAAATATATAAGGGCGTCAGCAAGGCGTCCCGGCATTTTCTTGTTTGCCAGCTCAACCATCCTGAGGTGTGTTCTCTGTGATTTCGCACTTATATCCTCTATCATGGCTTCCGCAAAATCAGGGTTTGTTCTTACAAGGTGACGGAATACCTCGAAGTTGATAAAGCATGCACGTACCTGTGTTATGGCAGAAGCAGAATAAGAATGCCTTAAATCGGTATAAGCTCCCGGACCCATTATCATTCTTCCCGGACGTGCAATACTCATAACAAAATTCTTCCCGTTATAGTCTTCCATATATATTTTTGCAAGCCCCTGGGAGAGGAACAGTGCATTCGATGCAGGAGACCCTTGTTTAATTATTATCTCTCCCGTTTTGAAAGATGCTTCGAACCTGTTCTGATTTACATAGTCCAGCTCTTCCTGCGAGAGGTACCTGAAGTTTTTCCATCCGATTATACAGTCGGAACAATTGTTTATCTGGTTAAGATTTGACATAGTTTTAGCGGGTTCAAATTTGGAACTTAGATGTCAATCCGGAAATGAAACCTAATATATATCATAAAGTTAATTGATATTTATCAACTTCAGGCCACATATCTATCAATAATACATGTTGTAAATAGCATGATTGCTGTTATTTAATTAACAATGTCAATTAGTAGCTTGCTGACGGAATCAAACCTAACTAAAATATTATGAAGACTACTTTAAGATTGATTACTTTGCTTGCTTTTACAGGCTTCCTGTTGGCATCATGTGAAGGACCCCAGGGATTGCCCGGTGAGGATGCCAATGAAACCTGCAAAACATGTCATAATCCTACTGTCGTTGATGCAGTAGCTGTCCAGTACGAATTATCAAAACATTCTTACGGTGAAGCAGCCTTTGAAGAAGCAGGAAGCAATTCTTGCGGACCATGTCACCTTTCAGAATCGTTCAAGGACGTGGTTGACAGGAACGTTTCTGCTGCTTTTGTAGCAGATCCGGCCAACCCTGGCAAATTTATGAATCCTTATGCATCAACCACCGACAAGGCATATGGTGAGATTAGCTGTTTCACATGCCACGACAATCTGCATTCAACTTTTACAGATGATGATTTTGCGCCATTGACTACTACAGCTGCTGTTCCAATGACAATGTGGAGCGGTACCAAAACAATTAACCTCACCCAGGACGGCGGTATCAGCAACCTCTGTGTAAAATGTCATCAGCCACGGCCATTTACAAATTCCAATACTGATAAGAATGTACTTGATTATGCAGGACTTGCAAGTAATCCGACAGCTGTATTTTATGATGCTGCCCAGGCAACTAACGTATTAAAGCCAAGTTACAGGACCCATACACATTATGGAACTGTTGGCGCTGTATTTGCAGGTGTGGGAGGTGTGGAATTTGCAGGTACATTATCATATGCCAGCTCGAAGCATACAACAGAAGCATCGTGCCAGGATTGCCATATGGCGCCAATGACAGGAAAAGCCGGCGGGCATACCTTTGTTGCAAAGGGCAACTTCAACGGTTGTACCCAGTGTCATGACGAGGTCACAAATGCAGCTCAGGCAGCAGAATATTGGGCAACTCCGAGAGCTGAGATAAAAACCTTACTCGACCAGCTTGCAGCTAAATTAAGAATTGGCGGAGTGGATATCCTTAACAGAAATGGTGATACAGAATCGAACCTCTGGTATTCAGTGACAACAAATCATTATGACGGATACCTGAATATCTACGATCCTGTTACAAATCCATCAATGCAAACCTATAATGCCAGCAGCTTCCAATACATAGGCACCCCGGGAAGCACCTGGTCACAGGCACAGAAGGATTACAACGCAACTCTGCCAAAGATCACCCTTACAAATGCACAGATGGGAGCTCTCATTAACTTCCAGCTCTGCCTCAGGGAATACAGCCTTGGTATACATAACTATAAGTATGTAAAAGCGCTGCTTACCAATACACTGGCAATTCTTCCGTAAGGATAAAGCTTTTATTACAGAACAAACCCCCGTTGAAGTAATTCCGGGGGTTTGTTTTTTGCTATTATGAAGGTATGGATTAATGAATTATGAGTGTCGGCAATGTGCAAAAAAAAGAAAAGCAGTGCTGGTTTTATGGAATTCAGAGCGTTAGCAAGGAATCTTTTAAATAATAGTTTGTAACTTATATGGAAGGTTGTCTCCGGCAGACCCTCATCACAGATGCTGAAAGTGGAATGGTATAACATCAGAAAATACTAAGGAAATAATTCTCCTTTAATTGCCCGGGGCAAGAAACGTTTGCTGGAAAAATCCTTCAGGCAGTCCTTCCCTGGTATTAATTCAGGGTATATTTTTAAGGCCCTGTGAAAAAAAAGAGACGCTCCTAACCGGGCGTCTCTTTTTAGGTTTAAGGTCTTACAACAGTACCTGTTACTTTTTGAAGGTTCTCATGTAATTAACGATATTCCAGATATCTTCATCAGCAAGCTTACCTTCATATTTAGGCATTTCACCTCTTCCGGTTTTTGTCTTGAAGAAATGCTCACCATCAGTCTGATTCTGATAATCTGCTTTTGAGAAATCTCCGGGGAACTCTTTCAAAGCTCTAGCTTTTACTCCATCACCAAGGCCTGTCTTTCCGTGGCAGGAAGCGCAGTTCTTGGTATAAAGTGCCATTCCTGCCTTATTGCTTGCATCGCCTTGAGCGACAGGATTCTTCATTGTCTTATATTCTGCAGGCACCACCCACGGTTTTGCCTGGGCAATAACAGCAGCGCTAAGGAACATCAGCACGGAACTGATCAATAAAAGTTTCATAGTTTTCATAATCAAAAGATTTTTAATATTACTATTTACAATAATCGTGCAAAACAGATTTAGTTTTTTCAATGTTCTTCCGGCTCATGATAACCGGTAATTATTCCTCTGAACAGCGAAAATGTCTTTGAGCCGAGAGTACATGTATAAATATGTACAACCAGAAAAACTGACAGACAGAATCCCATTGTGATATGAAGTATATCAGTAAGGATAAGTCCGCTGACACCCAGGAACCTGTTCACAACCGTTTCGGGGAATAGTAGTCCCAGTCCGGAGATTATCAGCAGTGGAAAGGCAACATACATCGCAAGCACATAACTTATTTTCTGAAGTGGATTGAACTTGCTCTCGAGAGTAACCGGGAACGGGTGCTTTTCGCCCTTGAACATACCCCAGGCATAATACCTGACCTGTTTCATAAGTGCGGAAAGGAAATTCTTTTTTTCGATCCGGTAATACTTGCCATTCCCGGTAAAAATATTTCCGATGACAAAAAATCCGTAATTGAAAGTAAGCATGATAGCAGCAATATTATGCCATTTTACTGCCCTTGCAAATCCAACGATAATTGCAGATTCTTCCTTGCCGGTATATTGCATGCTGATACCTGTAATGATAAGTATCAATATCAAAACCGCATTAAGAACATGCCATAATCTGACCCAAACCGGATATAGATACATTGTTGCTTTATTTATACTATTTCTTGAAAATTCTGAAAAATATATGTCCCCCTATTATCAGGATTACCAATCCGAAAAGTATAAGGCTGAAGACATTCAGGTATTGATTCCTGTTGGCTCCGATCACATACGATTCATTTAGTATTATGCCATTGAAGAATCCGTCTTTACGTTGTTCCCTCGACTCGAATTTGTAGAGTGACGACATCAGCAAAGAGTTCTGCGAATGACATTCATTGCATTTCCTGACAGCCTTCTCTTTTGGATTTATCTGATGTGAGACAAGCAATTCATGATTTGCCTCGGTATGACATTCTATACATCTCACGCTCTTAAAATGAGCGCTCTGGTTAGGAAGCCACTCATGCCTGGCCAGTATATTTATTTCTTTTCTGTCTGTTAACAGCTGGAAACGGTCAAAATTCGCATGGCAATTCAGGCAGATATTATTATCATAAAGAATAGCTTCCTTAAGATTACTGCTGGTCCGTACTTCTAACTTATACGTATGAGGGTTGTGACATTTCCAACAGGTAAATCCTTCTTCTTCAAGCTTATAATGCACACTTGCCTGGTATTCGGAATCTATTGCCTCAAAATTGTATTTTGCAAATTTATCATCGCCGCCATGACAGTCAAGGCAGTTATATTGCTGTTCCATCCTGAGCTGCCCGGAATGAGGGAATGTTGTGTATTCTTCAGAATGACAGTCTGTACAGCTGAAGCTCCTGTGGTTTGAGTCATAGAATTTATCCCTGTCGACGATCCTTTCTGAAAACATCATTGCCTTAACCTGGCGACCGAGGTTTTCGTTCGTATATTCATACCTGTTCTGACCATGACATTTGAAGCAACGCTCATTATCGTCAAAAAATGGTGATTTAAAAACAGCAGTATCCTGTATCACTGCTTCATGCCTGTCCCTGTAAAAGAATCCGGCATGAACAGATGATGTCGAAATAAGAAGGAAAAGAATAATTACTGACCTGGTAAATCTCATCTGTAAAAACTAGTTTATTTTCAGAATCTTACAGTTACATTGAAACCTACAAGATAATCACCTTTTGTAAAATCGTTGGTATTGAAAACCAGGTTTCTCTGATTTATTATCTGTGAAAAATTGGCAACAAAGAGCTGGAAAGTATGTGTTGCTGTTCCTATCTCCCATCCCAGAGCGAGATTAGGTTTAGGTTGTGCATCGATATCCTGTTTTGTAAGCAGCTGGTCGTATTCAAAGATAATAGAATGGTTGCCAAAAATATTGGCACGCGCACCTACAGAAATTCCCAGGTTAAGATTTTTATAACCCTTATAAACGGTTGAATCGGTTGCCGGTATATACTGTGGTACTGAGTTGAAATAAGCAAGGGATGGAGCTACCTGGACTGAAAACATATCATTCAGCTTGCGGGCAACAATAAGCTGTGTGAAATAAGATAACCTGTGGATATCCCTGTATGTTTCTTCTGCACCGAATGCTTCAGCTTTCCTCAGGTCGGCAACAATATTGCCGTAATATGAAAGTGAAACAGGCATGCTGTTATCTTCAGTCTGCTGCAGAATAAGGTATTTCCACTGCAGGTCCTGGAGTTTATAATCCTTCGTGGTTCCCAGTCCAACCATGAGCTTGTCTGTAATACCGTAATTAAGGCCTATCCTAGTGTTCGCTGAGCCGTATATCCCATACAGGTCATGAATATCTTCAATCAGGCTGAAGCGGTGGTGTATTTCGAGTTCCAGTCCACCCTTATATGGAGTAGCAACGGTATGATTATCAATAAGGATTGTTGTGCCAAAAGTAAATCTGACCGGTTTTGAGCTTTTCTCTGCAGGAGTCTCTTCCTGTGAAAATGCCGGGATCAGCACTACAGATAATAGTAATAGCAGCAGTGTTTTTTTCATGGTATATGGTTTTAGGTTTTTAAAGATTAGTTATTCTGGGCTCCCTGGGTAATCCAGTAAAGCACTTTCAACCGGTCTGTTTCCGTGGAGCGTGACAGGTGATCGCCGCTATTCATTTTTGAATAAAGCTCGCTGCTTTCAGCCGGGAGTGTGACATAACCGCCATTTGTCAGAGACTGGAATGATTTGCCGTCGCGAAGGTCTGGCGATCTTGTTCCACCGTGACATGTAACACAATTATTATTAAAAATTGGCTGAATATCTGTCTGCAAACTCCATACAGCATCAGGGTCGACTTCAGGCTGAGAGACTTTGAAATTCTCACATCCCATCAATCCAGCAATAGCCGTAATCAAAAAAATCACTATCAGGATCTTTCCTGCTTTTTTAGATTTAATGCTCATTTTACTACTGTTAATTATTTCACAAAGATATCGCAATAAACGACTTATGTCCCGGAAGCACAAGCAAAAATAGGGTTCAGCGACATGCTGTTTATCATATAGAAAATTGATTTTTATCACCCTGTCAGATGATAAATATTTAGAACGTGAAAAATGTAGCTGGCGTCAGTTACCCTCTCCCTTCGCAATTACTTTAACAACCCTTAAACAGAAGAAGGAAATACCAGACCTGGCATTTCCTTCCTGTCAGAATAATATCTGTCAACCTCAAAGTGGCCGACAGCAGATTTCATTAGAAATTGTACGAGTTGTCTTCTATAAGTTTATCAGCAATCCTTCTCCGTGCATTCTTAACATTGACACCTTTTACCTTTGTCAGTGCATCAATTGCCTTAAGGAGTGCAGGAGCATTTTCCGGTGATGCAAATGAGTATAAAGCATCGCAGGCCGATTTTCTGACGATCTCGGCGGTATCATAAATATTTACATCGAGGATATCCCTGTAAACTGCAGAACTGCCCTTCAGCGATTCAAGTTTTTGTGTCCTGAGCATAAGAGATTCAGAAGCATAAGTCTCCATCATCATCTCGGAAATGTTATTGAGCACTTCCTGTTCATTGATGAGCTGTTTGTCAAATTGTTTTACTGCTCCGTTTATGCAAATAAGAATTGCATTTTTAAAATTGCTCACATATCTCGATTTTTCTGCAAAATAGTCTTCGCCGGCAGCAGCCCCGTCAGTTATCTGATCTAAAGAGGCATTCAGGGCTTCTGCTTTCCCGAAAAGATCAAACTCACCCTTCATGGCACGTTTCATGGCAGTATCGACAACAAGAAGCCTGTTTATTTCATTGGTGCCTTCAAAGATCCTGTTAATCCTTGAGTCGCGGTAACCTCTTTCAACATCAAGTTCTGCTGAGTAACCCATACCACCATGGATCTGGACAGCTTCGTCGGCTACGAAGTCAAGCATCTCCGATCCGAATACTTTTAATAATGCAGCTTCAACAGCATAATGACTGATAGATTCAATAGCAGTACGTCCATAATCTCCGCAGTCACCTTTTATCTGGTCCATCATCACATCAACATCATGGCTTGACCTGTAAACAGCAGATTCAGCAGCAAAAAGCCTGATCACCTGGCTGGCCAGCTTATGCTTTATTGCACCGAAGGTTGAGATCAGAACACCGAACTGTTTTCTTTCGTTGGCGTATTTTACAGAATCAGAAATAGCTTTCTTGGCAGCACCGAGAACGTTGGCACCAAGTTTAAGTCTTCCCATGTGAAGTATGCTGAGGGCTATCCTGAAGCCTTCTCCTCTTTTCCCAAGGAGGTTTTCCACAGGTACTTTCACATCGGTATAATATATCTGGGCAGTTGATGAGCCCTTAATTCCCATCTTGTGTTCATCGGGACCAACCACAACTCCAGGGTAGTTACGTTCAACAATGAATGCGCTAAGAACCCTGTCGTTATCTATTTTTGCAAATACAACCTGAGTGTCAGCAAACCCGGCATTTGTGATCCACATCTTCTGACCGTTGAGAATATAGTGTTTCCCGTCCTCTGAAAGTTTTGCATTGGTCTTCCCCGAGTTTGCATCGCTGCCGGCGCCTGGTTCTGTGAGGCAGTATGCACCGATAAGTTCACCGGTAGCAAGCTTAGTCACATAACGCTCTCTCTGGTCTTTATTCCCATAATACATTATTGGCAGTGTGCCAATGCCGCAATGTGCCATAAATGCTACTGAAAATGAGTATCCTGCACCGGTGGTTTCTGCTGCAAGCATCTGTGTAACAAATGATTGTCCGAATCCGCCGAACTCTTCAGGGATCGATATTCCCATGAGACCAAGCTCCCCGGATTTTTTAAGAATGCTTTTCATAAGCTCGCGGTCACCTTTTTCAAGATTTACCATGTTAGGATGTACCTCCGCATCAAGAAAATCGCGACATGTCTGGGCAATCATTTTCTGCTCTTCGCTGAACTCCTCAGGAATAAATACATCTTTATAGTCAGTTCCGGCAACAAGAAATTCACCGCTTCTCAGGATCTTTTTAGCTTCCATTATACTTAGTATTTTTTATTGTTTCTTAAATTAAGGGCACTGTATGTGAATACTTAAGATTATTTCTCCGGCTTTCAATCTATATACCAATTGCCTGTACCAGTAATTCTGCAATGTCGAGATTCCTGACAGACTCCTCCTTGTTCTTATATTTAAGCCCGTCGGTCATCATTGTCATACAGAAAGGACAGGCTGTGGCGATAACGGATGCTCCTGTTTTCAGGGCATCTTCAGTTCTTTCAATAAACACCTCCTTATCACCTTTTTCTGCTTCCTTGAACATCTGGGCACCTCCGGCACCGCAGCATAATGCAAAGCTCTTACTTCTTTCCATTTCAGAAAGATTACCGGTGATCTTCTGTAGCACATTACGGGGTTCATCGTAGATATCATTTGCCCTGCCAAGGTAACAAGGATCGTGGTAAGTTATTGAAGTGTTTTTAAGGTCGGAAGAAGAAACATTAAGCTTTCCTTCGTTTATTAAACGGGAAAGCAATTGCAGGTAGCCTGTTACCTCGAAATTACCATCCAGGTCGGGGTATTCATTTTTAAAGACATTGAAACAATGGGGGCAGGTGGTGATTACCTTTTTAATTCCATAACCATTGAGGGTAGCGATTACCTGCATCGCCTGCATCTGGTAAAGCATCTCATTACCTGCGCGACGTGCGGGATCGCCTGTACAAGTCTCCTCTTTCCCAAGAACTGCATAGCTGATATTCAGGTGATTAAGGAGCTTTGCAAATGCACGGACCACTTTTTTATACCTGTCGTCAAAAGCCCCGGCGCAACCTACCCAGAAGAGATACTCCGGCTTCTCTCCACGTGCTGCCATTTCTGACATCACCGGCACCTCCAGGTCTTTTGCCCAGAGTAGCCTGTCTTCGGCTGAATACTGCCATGGGGCACCATTGTTCTCGATATTGCTGAAGACGGCTTTTAATTCACCGGGAGCAGAAGCTTCCTCAAGAACAAGGTATCTTCTCATTTCAACAATCAGCGAAGGATGGTTAATATTAATCGGGCATTCACGGGCACAGGCATTGCATGTGGTACAGGCCCACAACTCCTCCTCCGAGATATAATCTCTGAGTAACGAACGATTATCACTGAAATCCCTTCCGTTTTGAACCATCAGGGGACCTTTCTCTTTCATCCTGGCCCTCAGGTCCATCATAATTTTCCTTGGGGAGAGTTTTTTACCTGTCAGGTTTGCCGGGCAGACTGAAGTACACCTGCCGCATTCCGTACACGAAAGTGAATCGAAATAATTCTTCCATGTGGCATCTTCCGCATCCTTAATACCAAAACGTTCAGGGGCAGCATCTGCCGGCGCAGGAGCATAAGCCGTTTCAGGGTTCATCATAAGCTTCACCTCCCTGGTTATGCTGTCCATATTATCAAGCTTGCCCAGTGGTTCCAGCCTTGAAAGAAAGACATTAGGCACCGACATGAACACATGAAAGTGTTTTGAATATGGAAGATAGTTGGCGAAGAAGAAAATAGTCAGTATATGAATCCACCACGATACTTCATAGGTAATCTTCAGGTTCCCGGCGCTGAAATGAGGGAAAACCATCAGAAGAACTCTTGCAAAAGGGTAGGCTCCCTCAACCTGCGCTCCTTCAGCCTCCCTGTAACCCAGATATCCCATGTTCATGGATATCAATGAGATCATGAGAAGAAAGATCAGAGACAAGGAAATATTGGCATCACGGTGAGATCTCTTTTTCATCTCAATACCCTCAAACCTGCTGATATGAAAGAACAGACGTCGTGAAAGGAAGATCAGGATCGCAATTGCCACAATAAATGCGAAAATATCCCCCGAAGCCATTATTACTTCATGAAGAGGACCAAGAAAGTTTAGTGCTTTTTCAGTCCCGGCAAGACCATCGATCACCATCTCCAAGCTTCCCAGGAGGATAACACAGAAGCCCCAGAACACCAGGGCATGGAATAATCCTATTACGGGCCTACGGAAGATCTTTGTCTGGCCGAACGCCACTTCCATCATTATACCGAAACGTTTTCCGATATTCTTAACAGGAAATGCTTTTCGTGTCAGGCTGAAATAACCTGCAAGCCTCCTGATTGTATAAAAGAAAACACTGAATGTTATCAGAAGTGCAACTGCAAAAAGGATCTGTCTGGTCATATTTTATGGTAATGAATAATTAGCTTATATAATTCCTGTCCCGGTCATTCCTGCCGGGTTACGAAAAAGCCTATTTCTTCAGATCTTTTGCTGCCGATACCAGCTGGGGCAGTATCTTCATGGCATCACCTACAATTCCATATTGAGCAGCCTCAAAAATAGGTGCATCCTTGTCGGTGTTTATTGCCACAATATATTTCGATGAACTGATGCCTGCCAGGTGCTGTGTAGCACCGGAGATACCCACTGCTATATAAAGATTAGGAGCAATTATCTTTCCTGTCTGACCGGTATGCTCTTCATGCGATCTCCATCCCTCATCGGAAACCGGACGTGAGCAAGCTGTTGCAGCGCCAAGAGTATCTGCGAGTTCCACCAGTGGACCCCAGTTGTCAGGTGACTTCATGCCTCTTCCTCCCGACACAACTATATCTGCGTCGGTAAGCAATATTTTGCCAGTTTGTTTTTTTACCTCCTTAACGCTGGTCCTGGCAACAGAAACATCAAAGGATACAGATGCGTTTTCGATAACGGCGTTATTCGGAGTCTCTGCCAGGTCGAAAGAGTTCTGGGCCAGAGTAATGATCCTGATATCTGATTTAATGACAAGATGAGCAAATGCATTTCCTGAGTAAGTCCTTTTATATACGGTGAACGGGTTTATGCTGAGCGGCAATTTACTTACGCCCGAGCCGACACCTGCTTTTAATCTTACAGACAACCTCGGGGCAATAGCTTTTCCTGAATTGTTATTTGAAATAATTATTACAGTTGAATTCTCTTTCAGGGCAACTTCAGATATCACACCGGCATAGGCCTGGTTATCCAGAACTGCAAGTGTGTCATTTTCAACACTCAGAATCTTCATTGCACCATAAGCTCCCAGCTTAGCGAGCTCTTCTTTATCAACCTTACCGACCGAAAGAGCGGTGACGGTTGTATTCATCATTTTTGCTACTGCCGAAGCATACGAAACCAGCTCAAAGGAAAGCTTCTTAAATTTCCCGTCCCAGTTTTCTGTATATACTAATACTGACATAATATATATGTATTAAATTTTTTAATCAGATAACTTTTGCCTCATTTTTCAATAAGTCGATAAGCTGTGCCGGGTTTGCAGCATCTATGAATTTGCATGCTGCCCGTGGTGCAGGCTTTTCAAATGCAATGACCTGTGTAAGCAGATCGACGGCAACAGGTTCAACAACTTTTACAGGCTTGGTTCTTGCAAGCATAATACCTCTCATCGCTGCTATCCTGGGTTCCTTTGCAATACCTTTCTGTACTATTGCAACAAATGGAGCAGGGACATTTACAATCTCTTTGCCACCGTCAATATCGCGTGTCAGTACAGGATTACCTCCGTCGAAAGATATTGAGGATACTGCTGACACTGAAGGTATTCCAAGGAATTCAGAGATCATTCCGCCAACTGCTGATCCGTTAAAATCGCTTGATTCAATCCCGCATAAAATAATATCAAACTGTTCTTTTTTTACTACTTCAGCAAGCTGGGCGGCAACAAAGTAGGCATCTGATGATTCGGCATTAACACGAATGGCATCATCAGCACCTATAGCCAGGGCTTTGCGTATAGTTGGTTCAGATGAAGCAGGTCCGACATGTGCAACAGTGACTGACTTTACGCCTGTCGACTGATCGTCTTTGAGCTCGAGTGCGCGTGTGAGAGAAAGCTCATCCCATGGATTGATGACCCACTGGATACCTGTGGTGTCAATTGAAGCGTTTCCATCCACTAATTTAATTTTAGTGGTTGTGTCGGGAACATTGCTTATGCATACCAGGATTTTCATTTAGTACAGAGTTATATTGTTTGTAATCAATAATTTGTAATATTCTTCCGTTTGTTATTATTTCTCAGAGGCGGCAAATATAATAATTTATGATTCACTTTCAAATCAGCTTTCAATCATTTTATAAATAGATTCGAAACAAATATCATGGTTATTACATTATTAATCTGTATCTTACAATTATTATACCTGGCTATTGAAAAGTGTGGTCGAAAGGAAGGCACTGTTCATATCTATTGATTTTTTATAATATTGTATTTTAAAGAATTTAATGAGTATCGGGAATCAGAAATAATTTATACTATTATTTGAAAGATTCCTCGCTAACGCTCGGAATGACAGGCAAATACGGGGAAGTGTTTGGCAAGAAGTGGCGATTCGACCAGGGTTTGATATTTTTGGGTGATATTCTAACGAATCGCCACTTCTTGCCACTCCAGACCACAGATACAGTGTCATCCCGAAGCGATAGCGAGGGATCCCATAAAACCAGCACACCTTTTCTTTTTATTGAATATTGCCGACACTCATAAAAATTATTAATCCATAGGTCTGTTAACCAAAAGTTACCGGCTCATAATAAATGGAATATTTTAAGGGACATAAGATGACAATTATCAGAAAAAGAAATCGGTTCTCTCATAATTCATATATTTAAATGTTCTAACCGTAAATTACTTAAAACATGAAATTTACCTCTTCAACCAGGAACTGGATAACTATAATCGGAGCCCTTATTGCTTCAATGAACCTGTTATTGATTATTATACTTTTTCTTGTCTCGACCATTCTGAACAAGAACGAAACATACCTTGGATTATTCATTTATATTATACTGCCGGGATTTTTATTGCTGGGACTTATTATGATCCCGGTCGGAATGATTATCTCCAGAAAGAAGAAAGCTGCTTTGACCAAAGGTGAAATAAAACCATTACCTGCCGTTGATCTGAATAATCCCAGGCACAGGAAAGCCTTCGTTATATTCACCCTTGTGACAATTTTCATTCTCTTTCTCTCCACCTACGGAAGCTTTGAGGCTTTTCATCTTACTGAATCGGTGGAATTCTGCGGAACTCTCTGCCATAAAGTTATGGAACCCGAATATACTGCCTACCAGAATTCTCCTCATGCAAATGTAGCATGCGTGGATTGCCATGTCGGCAGTGGGGCATCATGGTATGTCAAATCTAAACTGTCAGGATTGCACCAGGTCTATGCAGTGCTTACCAAGACCTACCCTTCTCCAATTGGGACGCCAATACATGATCTGCGTCCTGCAAGGGAGACATGTGAAAAGTGCCATTGGCCGCAGAAATTTTATACCCGGAAGTTACAGACCAACAGGTATTACCTGGCAGACTCCCTGAACTCTGAATGGGATGTAATGCTGCAGATGAAGATAGGACCGGAATTCAGCGATCTCGGCTTTAAGGAAGGTATTCACTGGCACATAAATCCTGATGTGGATATTGAATATATTTCAGAAAATGACAAACGGGAAACTATTACCTATATTAAATACCTCAATAAGGCAACAGGAGAAGTAACAATTTACAGGAATCCTGATCTGGAAGTATCTGACAGCCTGATTGCAGCATCAGAAACCAGGACAATGGATTGTATTGACTGCCACAACAGACCCTCCCATAATTACAACTCACCTCCTGTTTACTTCGACAAAGCCATGCTGACAAATCAGATATCTCCTGATATTCCCTTTATTAAGAAAACAGCAATGGAGATCCTGAGAAATACATTTACAAGTAAAGACACAGCTTTTACAGAGATACGGGAGGGAATATTGAATTTTTATAAATCGGGTTACAGTGATTATCTCAGGGACAATTATTCCAAAATTGAACAATCTGTAGGCGCATTGCAGAAAGCCTTCAGCCAGAATACCTTCCCGGCAATGAAAGTCACTTACGATGTCTTCCCTGATCATATTGGCCATCTTGAAGTAGAAGGTTGCTTCAGGTGTCATAATGATGCTTTCACTTCTGAATCAGGACGCAAAATATCAAAGGACTGCGATCTCTGTCATACTATTTTAGGACAGGGAAAGAAAGACCATATGCAGTTTACCAACATCCGTGAGTCACTGGAGTTTCAGCACCCGATAGATATTGGTACTGCGTGGAAAGAAGCAAATTGCGCAGAGTGCCACAGGTACCTTTATTAAATAAGCAGAGGGCTGTACCATTTGATTCATATTAGTTAACAGATTACTGCAACTCTTTTTAATTAAACAGCCATACCGGATTATGACTCCTGAAGTACCTCAGGAGTCATATTTATTTTTTCATCCAGCCGTCCGATTATTGCCTGATTTAAATAATTCTGAAATAAACCCTAAATTCGCGCCTTGATTATAAAAGGTTGAAAAAGGTTGCAGGCACATACGGGGCAGTTATTCTGGCAATGATATTCTGGTCGGTCTCTTTCATATGGTTCAAGATTGCCAACGAAGCTTACCGTCCTATAACCATTGTATTTACCAGGCTGATAATTTCTGTTGTCATACTTTCTCTCTATCTTTTTTTTACCAGGAGCTTTGTTAAGATTAAGAAGGCTGACAGAAAGCTCTTTATACTGCTTGCTCTCTTTGAACCATTTTTCTATTTCCTGGGTGAAAGTTTCGGGCTTACCTATGTTTCAGCCACTGTAGGATCTGTTCTGATTTCCACAATCCCGGTAATAGCTACACTTGGTGCATGGATCATCTTCAGGGAAAAGCTTAAATTCATAAATTATGCAGGAATAATTCTCTCGTTTATAGGTGTCATTGTTTTTGTAATCAATAAAGACGGCTCTCTTTCTTTCAATACAAGGGGTTTGCTGCTGATGATACTGGCGGTATTTTCAGCAGTAGGCTATAATCTTACCCTGAGCCGGTTGGTTGGTTCTTACAGTCCTGTATATATTGTTAATGTGCAGAATGTTCTCGGGGCAATTCTCTTCCTCCCGCTTTTCCTCATTACTGATCTTCACCATCTCATAAGTTCTCCGTTCAGTCTCAGGCATTTGGTACCTATCGTGGAGCTTGCAGTGTTTGCCTCCTGTGGAGCTTTCATTTTATTTGCCTGGTCGGTAAAGAATATGGGAATAACAAAAGCAAACATTTTTTCGAACTGTATACCAATATTCACAGCTATCTTCTCTTTTATTCTTCTTGGTGAAAAGCTCTCTTTTCAGAACCTTACCGGTATGGCAATTGTTATTGCCGGGCTTTTCATGTCGCAGATAAACGGGCACCACGAAAAAATTGATGATGCGTTGACGCTGACAGGCAAAACTGCCTGAGGTGTCAGACACATACCTGTTTAACTTATACTATTTTAAGAAGAAAAGCCGTTTGAATAAATCATACTATATTTGAATATGTTTGGCACCATTTGTAAGAAATGCATATCTCTGATATTGTTCTGCCTGCTGGTTTCATCTGCAAGGGGTCAAACAGGTGGCGACAATATTTATGAATTTCTGAACCTCACCCATTCAGGACTGGTGTCATCACTGGGAGGTACAAATGTATCGCTGAATACAGGAAATATTAATCTGGCTTACCATAACCCCTCCTTGCTAGATTCAACGATGAACAACACATTAGCCCTAAGCTATGTGAATTACTTTGCAGGTGTGAATTACGGGCAGGTTCTGTTCTCAAGATCATATAAAAGACTTGGTAACTTTGCTGCAGGCATCACCTACCTGAATTACGGCTCTTTTACTGAGGCAGATCCAACAGGTCTGATTACAGGTACTTTCTCAGCATCTGAATATGCCTTGTCGTTGATCTATTCGAGGACCATAGATACACTTTTCAGTGTTGGCATAAATGTTAGGCCTGTTCTTTCGCATCTCGAAAAATATTCCTCTTTTGGATTTGCAATCGACCTGGGAGCAGGTTATCACAGCAGGTCAGGGCTGTTCTCGGCAGGAATTGCGGTGAAAAATATAGGCCTGGAGCTGACCACTTATGCCGGAGAAACCAGGCAGAAGCTTCCATTCGAAATTCAGGGAGGCATTTCCGGAAAGCTGGCCCACGCACCTTTCCGCTTCTCACTGACCATGAAGCACCTCGAGAAATATGATCTTACTTACAATTACGGCGATACTACCTCAGGCAATGATTATTTTCAATCGTCCGAATTCCTCGAAAACATTCTCAGGCACGCCATCATAGGTGTCGAATTGTTACCACACAGGAATTTTTATATCAGTGCAGGCTACAATTACCAGAGGAGGAGGGAAATGACGATAGAAACGAAGACTTCAACAGTTGGTTTTTCCTGGGGATTCGGGATCAACACCTCTTATATTAACCTGGAGTTCGGCAGGGCAACCTATCACCTGGCAGGAGCTTCAAATCATATCACACTTGTAGTTAAGCCTGATATGATTTACAGCAGGTTCAGGAAATGATTCTTTGAAATTTCCGCCTTAATTAGCACCTTTGCACCTGTCCTGATAGCCGTACATTGACGGGTAAATCTAATTAAGCAAGATACCAGCATAAGGAATAGTGCCAGAATGAAAAAAAATCTGATTATAGCAATAGACGGATATTCTTCCTGTGGCAAGAGCACATTTGCAAAAGCAATTGCCAGGGCTCTTAATTATATCTATATTGACAGCGGGGCGATGTACAGGGCTGTAACCCTCTATTGCATGCGAAGAGGATTCATTAATAACGGTATTCCCGACAAGCAAGCCATCGTGAAAGAGCTTGGCGGCATAAACATTGAATTCGTGTATAATCCCGATATCTCAGAGCATGAGACGTTTCTAAATTCAGAAAATGTTGAGAAAGAGATACGAGGTATTGAGGTTTCCGGGCATGTGAGCCAGATAAGCAAAATACAGGAAGTACGAGCCAGGATGGTTGAGCTTCAGAGACAGATTGGAGTATTCAAAGGAATAGTGATGGACGGCCGGGATATAGGTACAGTTGTCTTTCCGGATGCTGATCTTAAGATCTTTATGACAGCCTCAGTAGATATCAGGGCAAAAAGAAGGTATGATGAAATGACTTCAAAAGGGATGAATGTAGATTTTGAAGAGATCAGGAAAAATATCATCGCCCGTGATATTACTGATGAAAACCGCGACATTAGTCCCCTGCGCAGGGCTGATGATGCTGTCGTACTTGATAATTCCAGGAAGACAGTCAGTGAACAGATGGATTGGGTACTGAATATCATAGAAAAGAAGATAAATGGTAGTCGAAATTGATGATCAGTCAGGGTTTTGTTTCGGCGTACAGAATGCTGTAAAAATCGCAGAAGAAGCCCTTATGAGGGGGGAAAAGGTTTTTTCGCTGGGGCCAATAGTCCACAACGATATGGAGGTTGAGCGTCTTTCAGCACTGGGCCTCAGATCAGTGACACATACAGAATTTGTAAACCTTAAAGATTGTAAAGTACTCATCAGGGCTCACGGTGAACCACCCGAAACATATATTACCGCTGAGAAAAACAACATCACCATTATCGAGGCTACCTGCCCAATTGTAAAGAAATTACAGTCGAGGATCAGGGAAACACACAAAAACACTGGTAAGTGCCAGGGTCAGATAGTGATATTCGGAAAACCAGGACATGCTGAAGTTGTCGGACTCATGGGTCAGACTGATGGAGAAGGGATACTTATTTCCGGACCGGAAGATATTAAGAAAATAGACATGACAAAACCAGTATGTCTTTTTTCACAGACCACAATGAGTAAAAGTGATTACCGGATGATAGCTGACCTGATCCGTCTGAAAATGGCAGAAAGTAATGCCGGCGATCCGGATAAACTTCTGCAGGTTCACAATACTATCTGCGGCCAGGTATCTAACCGCGAGCCACATCTTAAAGAGTTTGCAAAACAGCACGATGTAATAATCTTTGTAAGCGGCAAAGAGAGTTCAAATGGAAAGATGCTTTATATGGTCTGCAGCAGCGTTAATCCTAAGTCACATTTTGTATCGTCAGTTGAAGAAATAAAAAGAGAATGGTTTGAAGGCGTGAATACTGTAGGAGTGTGCGGAGCAACATCAACACCCAAATGGCTGATAGAAAAAATCCGCGATATTATCAGTGAGATCTGATGAACGAACTTAAAAATCCGGGATATTAATAACAATAATTTTTTCAGAATTTCAATTATTCAGATATGGCTTCATCCAAAGTATACTTCACGAACCTCAGGGTAAAACCACAGCAGAATCTTCTCAGGAAGCTTGAAAACCTGGCATTAAAAGCAGGTTTTGAAGAAATCGACTTCAACAAAAAGCTGGTAGCAGTAAAGATACATTTCGGAGAACCCGGTAATCTGGCTTTCCTGAGGCCAAATTATGCTGCAAGAATTGTAAAGATGCTTAAATCGGGAGGAGCTATTCCTTTCCTTACCGATTGTAACACACTATATTATGGAAGACGGTCCAATGCACCTGATCATCTTCAGGCCGCATTTGAAAACGGGTTCAATCCGATAACCACCGACTGTCCTGTTATTATTGCAGACGGTATCAGGGGAACAGAGTTCCGGGAAATAGAAGTTAATCTCGACCTTTGCAAGAGCGCCAAGATAGGGTCTGCCATTTCAGATGCCGATGCGATAATATCCTTAAACCATTTCAAGGGCCATGAGCTTACCGGTTTCGGCGGAGCAATAAAAAATCTTGGAATGGGATGCGCCTCTGTTGGTGGCAAACTGTTCCTTCATTCCGGATCTTCTCCAAAGATCTATGAGAAGAATTGCACGGGATGCAGGGTATGTGAAAAATATTGTTCTCACGATGCGATTAAGGTGGGACCTGATAAAATAGCCCATATCGATTATGACAAATGTGTAGGTTGCGGCCAGTGTGTTGCTGTATGCCAGTATGATGCATCCAGGGTGGTCTGGGCAAGCACATCGGAAACTGCCTGTAAAAGGATATCCGAATATGCATATGCTGTGGTTAAAAATAAACCTGCATTGCACATTAATTTCGTTATTAATGTCTCCCCCGATTGCGACTGCTGGGATTCAAATGATTATCCGCTGGTTCCGGATATTGGAATAGCGGCTTCAACCGATCCTGTAGCACTCGATCATGCTTGTGCCGATATGGTAATGGCAGCTCCTGCTCTTCCGGGAAGCAAGATCTGCAAGGATCATGAGCATGGCACACTGGCAGGGACTGATAAGTTCAAGGCATCTCACCCCGATACTTATTGGCAGGCAGGACTCGAGCACGGGGAAAAGATAGGACTTGGAAACCAGGAGTATGAACTTATCAATGTGTAGGAAAAATTTTTAATCACTTCATTTCTGATTATCTTTAACACCACCTTCCATCAACGATGAACCAAAAAATAAAAACGGCCCGACTCTCCATTTTTTCAAATACACTTTTGATTATAATGAAGGTCGTCGTTGGGATTCTAAGTGGTTCAGTGAGTATTATTTCAGAGGCAATACATTCATCAATGGATCTTGTTGCCGCCCTGATAGCATTCTTCTCAGTCAGGGTGTCAGATAATCCGCCCGATTCACAACATCCATACGGACACGGGAAAGTGGAAAATGTTTCAGGGGTGATTGAAGCTGTCCTGATTTTTGTTGCAGCCGCCTTGATAATTATTGAAGCGGTTAAAAAGCTCCTGGGAGCTGAGATCATGCTTGAATCGTTGTGGATAGGATCAGCGGTTATGGCAGTTTCTGCCTTGGTTAACTGGTTTGTCTCCCGCAGACTTTATAAAGTTGCCCGCGAAACAGGATCAGTTGCTCTAGAGGCTGATGCCCTTCATCTTAAAACAGATGTATACACCTCAGCCGGGGTGGCTGTAGGATTGGCGCTTATCCTGATTACTGATATCAAATGGCTCGACCCGGTGGTTGCAATCCTTGTAGCGCTGTTTATAATAAAAGAATCTTATGATCTTCTGAAAAGGGCTTTCTGGCCTCTCCTCGACTCCTCATGGGGAGTCGATGAAGTTAACGACCTTGAAAAGAAACTGAATGACATGGGAGTCAATTATCATGAGCTCAGGACCCGAAAAGCAGGAAATTACAGGTTCATCGATATTCATGTGGAGATCCCTGAGAATGAATCTGTCGGCAATGCCCATAAATATTGCGACCATATCGAAGACGAACTGATGAATTCTTTTGAGAACCTGAATGTTACAATACATGTAGAGCCAAGATAGTCAGTTTTAACTGGCTAGGCCCTTGATTTAGTCAAATTTCCCCTGTAACATATCCTCAGCATGCTTGGGAGTACTACAAGCAAGAGAGGTATGGCTATTATAAATCCTCCGATAATTGAAATTGCCAGAGGCTGATGTAGCTGTGCACCTGTACCAACCCCTATAGCCAGAGGAAGAAGAGATATTATTGCTCCCAGCGCGGTCATAAGTTTAGGACGCAGACGAGTTGAAATCGCATATATTAAAGAATCTTCAATGCTCATAGTCTTACCTGCTTCTTTAAGCTGAAGTACTGTGAAGATTGCATTCTCACCAATAATACCTACAATCATTATTAATCCTGTATAACTGCCTACATTCAGGGGTGTACCGGTAATATAAAGTAATAGCAAGGAACCAGATATCCCGAGAATACCTAAAGTCAGTATCACTAATGCAATCCTGAAGTCACGGTAAAGAACCAGGATAATACAAAAAACAAGAAGACATGCTGTTATCAATATTATGAGAAGTTCATTAAATGATTGGCGCTGTTCTGCAAATGCACCGCCATACTCTATAGAATAGCCTTCAGGAAGTTTTATTTTTTCCGAAATCCTGCCTTGAATTTCTGTAATAACACTCCCCAGGTCACGTCCGCTGAGACGTGCGGTCACAACTCCCATATTCTGGAGGTTCTCACGTTGTATTTCAGGATCCCCGTTTACCAGGATGAAATCAGCAAAATCAGTGACCGGTACCAGTTTTCCGTCAGGCAGGAAGAGACTGCGCTTTTTCATATCATCAATTCCCGGATTTCTATTTCCCGGATATAACAATCTAATATTTGTAAATTGTTCCTTTTCATTGACAGTTCCTATAATATTTCCTTCCAGCATTGCCTGGGTCTGAGACTGGAGTTGTGCAGGTGTCAGCCCATACCTTGCCAGCTTTAATGCATCAGGCTTTATAACAACGTAGGGTCCGGTAATTATTATTCCGTTGAAAACGTCAGCAGTCCCGTTAACATTACTAACAATCTCTGCGATCTGTTTAGAATAATCTTCCAGTTTCCTGCGGTCATTACCGAACACTTTAAGCTCTATCGGCTGAACAGAAGCCATAAGATCGCCAAGCATATCGCCAAATACCTGACCAAAATCAATTTGTAATGCAGGCTCTGTCGATTCAACACGAGTCCGGATTTCTTCAATGACTTCTTCCGTGGAACGGTCTCTTTTCTTTTTCAGCTGAATGAGATAATCGCCACTATTGGGTTCTGTGATGAAAAATCCCATTTCTGTACCTGTCCGCCTTGAATAAGTTTCAACTTCCGGGATGGTAACTATTATCTTTTCAACTTCACGAAGGATCCTGTCTGTCTCATCCAGTGAAGTTCCGGGAAGTGAAAGGTAATCCAGCACTATCGAACCCTCATCCATCTCGGGGAGGAAGCCTGTTTCAATTAAAGGCAGGATAATAAATATTGAAGCCGCCAGCATAGCTGCAAAAGAGATGCTGAGCCAGGGCCTCATAATAAAAAATCTTACCCATTTCTGCTCCCTGACCATGACCTTAGGCCTTACTTTATGCTTTTTCCCCTCGGGAGAAAGAAGGATATAAAAAACAGGAAGAGCTATCCATGAAACAAAAAATGAACAAATGAGCACAACAATCATGGCATTAGTCATTACTTTGAAGTACTCACCGGCCACTCCCGACATAAGATTAAAAGGAAGAAATATAACTATAGTGCTCAGGGAGGAGCCTACCATTGCAGGAAAGAGATAGTGAATTGCTTTATGAACCAGTTCAGAGGAAGGTTCATCAGGATTTTCTTCATGAGTGCGATGGATCTGCTCCACAACAACAATTGCATCATCTATTATCAGGCCTATAGCAGCTGCAACGGCGCCAAGGGTCATTATGTTCAGAGTCTTACCTGTCGCATAAAGTACAAGTATTGTGAGTAAAAGTGTGACCGGAATTGTGAAAAGAATAACAGATGATGCTTTCAGAGACCTGAGGAACATAACTGCCACAATAATTGCAAAGAGCAGACCAAGCCACATTGCATCACTGACACTTCTTACTGTATCATTAACAAAATCAGCCTGAATATAATAAGGTTTTATCTCTACTCCGGAGGGAAGTATATTCTTCAGATCATTTACTTTCTCAGCCATTTTTTCAGACAGCTCCACTAGGTTAGTGTCAGGCTGTTTTATAACTGCAATAAGAATACTTTCATTTCCATTAGCATTTATTCTGATGTACTCTTTTGCTTCCCTGATATTCACATCCGATATATCCTTAAGCCTGGTAATACGCTTGCCATCATTCTGAATCACAATATCTTCCAGCTGGCTTAAATCCTTCAGCATCATATCTGTAACAGTAAGGTAGAGCATCCTGTAATCAGAAATGAAACCATTTGATTTTATGAAATCTGATTCTGAAAGCACACTGCTGATATTATCCGGAGTCAATCCCAGGGCACTCATTTTTACCTGGTTGAGTTCAATCCAGAACTCTTTTTCTTTACCTCCGATAATTCGTATTTCAGAAATCCCGTCGACCTGTGATAGGAATGGTTTGACTGTATATGTTGCTATGTATTTAAGATCTATAGGGGAGCGACCTTTTCCTTCAAGAGTATAACCGATAACAGGAAGTATTGAAGGATTCATCCGTTCTACTGTTATCTCTACATCAGCAGGAAGAATATTTCTGATCTCATTAATTTTTGATTCTATTCTCTGCTGGCTCAGGTCAATGTCGGTGTTCCATTTCATGAATGCAGATATCTCACAGCTTCCACGACTTGTTGAACTGCGTACTCTTTTAAGGTCAGGGACCTTTTTGATTGCCAGTTCGAGTGGCCGTGTGACCGTTAGCATCGTCTGATCCACAGGTTGTTCACCTGCATCGGCGATGATCTTTATTTTTGGGAAAGTAATTTCCGGGAATAAGGATGTCTGAAGCTTACTGTATGCAAGTACGCCTCCGATAACCACAAGAAAAATGGCCATGGATAACGGACTTTTATAGTTAATGAAAAACCGTTTCATCCTATTTCCGGTTTTCAATTTTCACTTTTGCTGTATCCGGAAGCCCATAGTTCCCTGTAAGCAGAATAATATCGGACGGTAATAATAAAGGTGACTTAATTTCTACCTTATCTGTAGTTACAATACCCGGATAAACAATAACCTTGACTGCTGTAGATGAGTCTACCAGTTTCATGACCCAGAAATTTGCCTGTGTTTCATCAGTGAGGACAGATTCTTTAGGAAGGATAGTTACGTTATTCCTTGATCTTACAATATACTTAACAGAAGCAATCAGGTTTTCTGGCAGCGACAGGTTCTGCTTAACATTAACTATATATGGCAGGGTTTGTGAAACAGGATCAACTGCGGGAAGTGCCGATCCCATAGTCCCCTTCAAAACAACACCGTCAGGTAGTACAATTCCAGGATCTCTGTTTGCCTGGATACTGTTCACCAACTCATATGGGATCTCAAGAATGAATACCAGGCTTCTTCTGTCGCTGATCGAAGCAAGGATCTCATTATCCTGTACATAATCACCTACTTTAAATGAAAGTTCATCAATAGATCCGTCAGATGGTGATTTTATGGATATTGATCCGTCAAAGTGAAAAGCAGTGTCCAGCTTATTGATTGTATTGCCAAGATGCTGTGCCTCTCTTGATTTTATAACGAAAAGTTCATCACCCTGTTTTATGCTTTGTCCGGGTCTTACATGGACCTTTTGAATATAACCATTGATTTCGGACTTGACTGATGTTTTTATCAGGTAACTGGAAACTGCATTAAGAGTCATCGTTTCAGTGAGCTCACCAATAGTAGGATTTGTTACAGTTACAGGAGTAAAGCCCTCATTTTCAGCAACTGATTCAGTTTCCCTGGTATGGCCACATGAAACCAGTAATAATAGGATGGAAAATCCCAGGGTCGTAAATATTCTCATAAATATTTATTTTTCAATCCAGTAATTCAATTCATTTTTTATCCTTAATCGTTCCAGGTTGTTCTCAATAACCATGTTGTATGCATTCATGTAATTATTTACTGATAACAGGTAATCGTTTACAGGTATATCACCGGTTTTAATTAGCATTCTATTTGCGTCAACAAGTGCCAGAGCATATTTTTGCTGTTCAAGGGTTTTTTGTTGTATCCGATCAACAGAGGTAAGCTGATGTTCCAGTAAAGCTATCTGTTGTTTGAACCGCGAAGTAAAGAAGTCCTTATAATTTGACCGGGTCATTTGTGATATTGCAACCTTATCGTGCTGCATTTGTTTTTGTTTACCATCGTAGATAGGTACAGTAATTGATAAACCGGCACTCAGACCAAAATTTTTCCACGGAGTCAGAGCAAGAGAGGAAAGGTATCCACCATCTGCAAAAACAGAAATCCTGGGCTGGTATTCAAAATCGATCTGTCTGTCACTATTTGCAAGCTTAAGGCTATCAAGGGAAAACTGCCTCATAAAGAAGCTGTTATCGATATATTCTATCAGCCTCACAGTAATAACCGGTTCAGATAAACTATAAGAGGTCGTATCATAAATCCCACATAGGTAATTCAGGATTTCATGATCAGTCTTAAGCTGATAATTGCATTTATCGGTAATCAGATCCTGCTGACTGATAGTGACTGCGAAGGCAAGGTATTCAGTCTGTTTATATAAACCTTTTTCAACGAGCTTTCTGATAATTACCTCTTCCTGTTTCAGAAGATCAAGGACCTGAGTATTCAATTCGAGGTACATCTGATCTCCATAGGCTGTTATATATTGGGATATAACTGTTTTCTTCAGATCCTTCTCCGAAAGCTTCTTATCCATTAAAGTGGCTTCGTTCTCAATCCTGATTGATTCGTATTTATTCTCAAGATTACCTTTAAAAGCAAATTCTTTTGATATCTGTATTATGGCACTCAACTCTGCATTGTCAGTTTTTATCTCATCATAACCCCAACCTTTGTAAACAGGAGAATAAGCGCCTGTGCCCTCGGCATTTATCCTTATTCCCTGGCCGGCCTTGATGCGCAGGCTGTCAATTTTTGCAGATTTTACCCTGTTATCGAAATCTTTCAGAAGCGGACTGTTTCTGAGAGCAGAATTAACGAAAAAGTCAAGGTTCGTATGCTGGGCATACAGAACCTGGCTGAAAAAAGATATTAAAATTAACCAGATTACTTTATTTAATAAATCATGGGAAAAACTTCTTTCCATTACTTTCTCAAATAGTTTTAAAGATATTCATTTTGTGTATCAGTTGTATTCGTCCCATGCGATTTGTGTTTAAATGTTATCTTTGCATTTACTTAATTCTGACCATAGGATATGGTTGGAATTTATGAGATAATTCCTGCATAAGGAAGCAAGATTCTATAAAGAAAATAATAACAAGGATTATGTCATTAACCGAAAAAATTTCCGCCGACCTAATCGCAGCAATGAAAGGTGGCGACAAGGTGGCTCTCGAAGCAATAAGGGCAGCAAAAACTGCATTTCTACTCGCAAAATCTGAGAAAGGACATGAGGCAGTACTCACACCTGACGAGGAGCTTAAAGTGATCCAGAAGCTTGTAAAGCAAAGAAGGGAATCTGCTGAAATATATAAAACAAATAACCGCCCTGAGCTGAGCCAGAAGGAAACGGCTGAAGCAGATGTTCTTGAGAAGTACATGCCTGCTAAAATGGGTGAAGCCGAACTCGAAAAAATCCTTAAGGAGATCATTGCCAGAACAGGTGCAAAATCGCCTTCCGACATGGGAAAAGTTATGGGACTGGCCACCAAAGAGCTGGCCGGCAAAGCCGACGGCAGGGAAATATCGGCCAAAGTAAAACAGCTTCTTGGCTGAAATGCCTGAAAATCAGAAAAAAGAGACCGGCAGCGGACTCAAACAACTCCTGAAGCTTTACAAATTTATCAGGCCTCATGGCTGGAAATTTGTGCTGGGACTACTGTGCCTTTTAATCTCTTCCGGAGCTAGTCTTATGTTCCCGAAGCTGCTCGGGGAAATGGTCGACATGGGGAATAAGGGCAAACTGCTCCAGGATATTACCCGTACCGGCCTTGTTCTATTAGCAATTCTTGTAATACAGGCTCTTTTTTCATTCTTCAGAACAAGGATTTTTGTAATGGTGACAGAAAAAACTCTGGCATCGATTCGCCAATCCCTGTACAATCACCTGATAAGGCTTCCTATGCCTTTCTTCTCGGAACGAAGAGTTGGCGAGCTGAACAGCCGTATTTCTTCCGACATTTCCCTCCTCCATGATACAATTACCACTACCCTGGCAGATTTTATTTCACAGCTCCTGATAATAGTCGGAGGAATAACTTTCATGACCTTTACTTCATATAAGCTGACCCTGTTCACGCTTGCTATTATACCGGCCATGGCTCTGCTTGCATTCTTTACCGGAAGAGCTGTACGCCGTTTTTCGAAAAAGGCCCAATCGTTTGTGGCAGAATCAAATACAATAGTTGAAGAAACCCTCCAGGGAATCCAGAACGTGAAAGCATTCACAAATGAAAAATATGAAAGTGAGAGGTATCGTGTAAAAACTGAAGAGGTTGCCAAAATGGGGATCAGGGGAGGAAATTATCAGGCGGTAATGTCATTTATTGGAATGGGGATATTCATGTCTATGGCACTTGTCATCTGGAGAGGGTCGGTAATGATCTCAAAAGGTCTGATGGATGCAGGTCAGCTTTTCTCATTCGTGGTATATTCAGGTTTTATTGCCGGTAACGTAGCAGGTATGGCAGGTGTTTATACTCGCCTGCAGAGGTCTATAGGCGCTGCCGACAACCTCCTCCTGCTCTTTGATGAACCTGTCGAGGAGATTAATGACAATATTGTTCCTAATAATGAATTCCTTCTTCACGGCAGGATAGAATTCGACCATGTTGAGTTCAGATATCCCTCACGTCCCGACGCTGTTGTTCTGAAAGATGTAACCTTCACAATTGAACCGGGCCAGGAGATTGCCCTTGTAGGCCCCAGCGGGGCAGGAAAGACCACTATTGCATCATTGCTTTTAAAGTTCTTTGAAGTAAGAAACGGAAGGATACTCTTTGACGGGCGCAACAGCCTTGAATTTCCGGTTACTGACCTCAGGTCGCAGATGGCAATAGTAATGCAGGATGTCTTCCTGTTCGGAGGATCAATCAGGGAGAATATTGCTTATGGAAAACCTGATGCCAGTGAAAACCAGATTATTGAAGCAGCAAAGCAGGCCAACGCCTGGGAATTCATTCAGTCGTTTCCGCAAAAACTAGATACAATTGTCGGTGAACGTGGTGTTCAGCTGTCGGGAGGTCAGCGGCAGAGAGTGGCAATAGCCAGGGCAGTACTGAGAGATCCTAAAATACTTATTCTCGATGAAGCCACCTCCTCCCTTGATTCTGAATCTGAGAGGCTGGTTCAGGAGGCCCTCGACAAGCTGATGCATGGACGCACTTCGGTTATTATTGCCCATCGTCTCTCAACCGTCCGCAATGCTGACAGGATAATTGTCCTCAATGATGGTAAAATAGTCGAACAGGGAACCCATAATGAACTGATAGCTAACGGAAGCGGCCTCTATAAAACACTTACCGAGCTACAATTTTCGAAATAAATGTCTTGCAGGTCTTGCAAGTCTTGCGGTCTTGCAGGTCATATACGATTTATAGGACTTGCACGACCATTTTACAGATATCTACCAATCTCTCCGTTTACTAATACCTGCCACAAGTCTATATGGTACCACATTTTCGTATAAAAATACATTAGTACAACAAGGCTTCCGGTAAATGCAAGTATAAGACCAAGATACCTGCCTGCCAGTGATTTGCCTTTTTTTACAACTTTCATTGAAATGCCTTTGACCCATTCTTCAAGCTTCGCGAACAACGGATATAATATTACTACAGTAATACCCATCCCCAGTAATGTAAAAGAAAGAGGTCTCAGGTGGTTCCTGAAAGTCACAAGGTAATTTCCAATATAAGTTGTCAGCAGGTTAGCTGTGAGAATCGTTATTGACATCACTGCAAAGCGGAAAGCATACCGGTACATGATAAATATGTTTTTTGTTAAAAGTAAGAAAAAGAAAAGAACGTGCCCGGGCACATTTAGGAATCCCTCATAAATGATAAAACAAAATTTATCTTTACAATTATTAAAGCAGGTTACAGAAATATGGACAGGGTTTTTAAAGAGAATACTTCTTATACGAATATTGTAATCAAGGAGAGACCGCTGGAAACCGGTGAATATGAGAATTGCATGTTCAGGGACTGCGATTTTTCAAATTCTGATCTCTCGGAAATGAATTTCGTTGAGTGCGAATTTATGAATTGCAACCTGAGCATGGTGAAGCTGCTCAATACGACTTTAAGGGAAGTAAGGTTCGTCGGTTGCAAACTCCTCGGTCTGCATTTTGAGGATTGTAATAAAATTATGATATCCCTGTATTTTAAAGAGTGTACTCTAACTATTTCTTCATTTTATGAATTGAAGCTGAGGAAAACAATGTTTCTTAAATCAATTGTCAATGAAGTCGATTTTACAGGGACAGATCTCAGTGGTTCATTATTTGATGGCTGCGACCTGAAGCAAACCACATTCAAAAATACAAATCTCGAGGGTGTTGATTTCAGAACTGCCTCAGGCTATTCCATAGATCCTGAACAGAACAATATCAGGAAGGCAAAATTTTCATTGCACGGACTTACCGGCCTGCTTGAAAAATATAATATTGATATAGAAATCTGAACTTTCTGAAACCCGGTATAAGCCAAGTAAGGGAAGATACAGGGTAAATATCAATATTCCCCAATAACATAATAATCAGTATATTAACACTAATTCTTTGTGGGTGCAGGTACAAACAGTGGTATTATTACAGACCATAGTACAAGTACCACCGATCCTATTATTGAATAGTAAATTCCCCAGACGGCAAATGGTCCTCCCAGTGTGTACACCCAGATGACAAACGACATAGTTGTTACAATGAGCTGTGAGACATTTTTCACCTTGCTTATTTTCCTGAGGTATACAGGGGTTAATACCAGCAGGACAAAAAACACGATCTGAAGGAGTACCGGTTTAAGGTCATTTTCAGTCACAGGTTTTTGTATTACAGAAGCCTGCATGCTTCCTGCCGTATAGCCCAGGATATTGGAAAGTACCATATAGGCGCCGATTATCTCTGAAGGGATTAGCTTCACCAGCTTGTCAGAGTACGGCTGTGTGCTGTTGACTTCTCTAGCCATGATATTCAGGATTTGTATTGCAATTAAATTTACGAAAAATACTTAAATGCAAAAAGCCTTTCACTTAAATGAAAGGCTTTCCAATGAAAGGCAAAATTTCAGAACTTCAGACCGAGTACAAGAATATCATCAGTCTGATCTCCCGGACCTTTCCACTCAGCATATTCATTTAAAAGCATCTGTCGCTGCTGATTAAGAGGCTGCCTGTGTATCTCAACAAGCTTTTCCTTGAATTTTTTAATCATAAATCGCTTTGAAAGCGGTCCGCCCAGCTGATCAACAAATCCATCTGAATATAGATAAACAGTATCTCCTTCTTCAATGTCCACTGTCTTATTGGTGAACGGGATCTCCTTCTCAAAATAACCAATTGGTATCCTGTCGGCTTTTATTTCCTGGAGGTCGCCGTTATGAAAATGGATCATTGAATTGAATGATGCTGAAAAATGAACCTGCTTCATCAGGTGATCGAAACATATTACTGAGCCCTCTATGCCATCTTTTATCGTTCCCATGTATCCCTTCTGTCCTAGAGACCGTATCAGTCTTTTCCTGATGCTTTCAAGTATCAGATCTGGTCTCAGTATCCTCTCTCCCAGGACTGTTTCATTCAGGAATGCCACGCCAAGAGTACTCATAAGTGCTCCCGGAACTCCATGACCGGTACAATCCATAACTGCAACGATCATCAGGTTATCGATACACGTGAACCAGTAAAAATCGCCGCTGACGATATCCTTGGGAAGGAAAAGGATAAAATGCTCAGGAAGGATATCATCAAAAATCTCAGATGTTTTCAGAAGGGCATCCTGAATATTCTTGGCATATTCAATACTGGCTTTGATATCCCTGCTTTTATCTTCTATCTCTTTAAGGTATAGGGCTAGCCTGTCGCGCGATTTCTTTATTTCGAGATGTGCCTTTACCCTTGCCAGTAACTCGCTTTTGATAAAAGGTTTTGTTATATAATCCACTGCACCGGTTTCAAAACCCATTACAATGCTTTCGTGGTCTATTTTTGCCGTAATGAATATTATAGGCAGGTCAAGGTGCCGGGGATCCTTCCTTATAGTTGTACAAACCTCATATCCATCCATCTCCGGCATCATAATATCGAGAAGTACCAGGTCGAATTCCTGCTTGTTTACCCATTCAATGGCCGATTTTCCTTCAAGTGAGAATTCCACATCAAATCCTTCACCCTGCAAAAATCCACCCAGCACCTGCAGGTTTTTTACGTTATCATCCACTATCAGTATTCTTGATTTCATATCTCTGCCGATTGATTTTTACCTGCGGATGATCAGCTTTTTGGAAACTATCCTGTCCCCCGAAATATACCTGGCAATATAAATGCCATCGTTCACAGAGGTCAATATCTCATAATGACCCTGATAATAGTACTCTTTCTGATAGAGTACCTGGCCGGAAAGATTCATAATAAAGATTTCACCCTTGCCGGCATTGAGATCATTGATATCTATCTTTATAATGTTTCTGACGGAATAAATATTTATTGTGCCTTCCTCTGTAGCCACGTCGTTTAAAGATGTAGATATATCATTGAAATTCAGAAAGAAACGACCCTGATATTCACCTGCTTTCAGAAAAACGGTATAATAATTATTTGTTGACAGTGCAATTGTCTGCCCCAGTGTCTTATCGATGAAATTTATAGTCCTGTTCAGGAATTCCCCGCAAACATCCTTGATCATGAAGTTTACAGTACCATCCCTTGCAGTTTTTATACCCAGGGAGATTTCAGGGATTGAATCATCCGGGGGAATGGCACTTATGGAAAGCATTGTGCCATCAGCACCAACGGAATAAAAGTTTGTTACAGCCGGGTCAGTATTATAAATTTTAAGGGCGTCATATTTGCCATCAAATGAATAGGTTGACCCGGCATAGAAATATATAACCGTAGGATCAAATGATAATGGATTATCAGAATATCCAGCCGTTAACCGTAGTAATGAAGTCACTCCTTTTCCATCACCCGATTTAAGAAATGTCTGAACCCTGTCGGTGATCCTCACCCTGTTATCCATAGAAAGCTCTCCTTCGACAGGATATACGCCATTTGTGACATGGACAAAAAAGCCCTGCATTGATGGAATAATATTATTGGATGTATCATCGCTGGAGATACCATTAATATAAGATGAATAATTTCCTCCCCACTGATTTGACGGGCTGCCACGGAAATAATATATAGCATTATCGATGTTAGTCCTTGTCCAACCTTCATCGACATCCCAGTCAATCGGTGAGGGATAAGGATTTCCGACCAGGTTAAATCCTTTTGTATAGGTATAGTTGTGGTTATAAAGGGTTACTGCAAGGGGACCATTATTTACAGTGCCTTTTATATCGATAGTATTTGCAGCGGTAGCCGGTCCGAGGTTAACTGCATAACCTGAAAAAGGAACGAGGGTATTTGTTGTAACCTTGAAATTTACCCATCCTGTAGATGTTCTGCTCTCATCGTATTTGTAAAATGCTGTGGATGAGGATGCCAGGTTAATATCATCGCTGAATTCTGCAACAGTGGCAGCCTGGAAAGGTGAGCTGAAATATTTATATCCGAATCCTGTTGACAGGTACCGCTGAAGAGTGATATTGCCATTAACCTGTCCTGTACCTGAGCCATTTATCAGTCCTGTTCCTGATGCATCTGACAGGATAGTGAACATACCGTTGGAATTGAGTGTGCCGTTGCTAATAAGCATCTCACTTATAGTCTGACCCGCAGTCGTTGCTGTTACGGTGGAGCCGGCTGCAATTACCAGGTTCTCAAAAGTTACTGGAACTGATCCTCCGACAGACTGAACCGATCCGTTGAATACTACCGTGTCGTTCAGGTTTGTGAAGGTTCCGTTATTGACCACGCTTCCCTTAAGCAAAAGAGTGCCTGCAGTACCCGAGATGGTTGTACCTGGTGAAACAATAATATTTTGCCCGGTTACCTCCATAAGCATATCTGAATCCAGCATCATGAAGAGGAGTAAAATCTTCAGCCCTGCTTTGTATTTTATCAATATGCTAATCCCCGTTTCCAATGGTAATTGTAATTAGTGAGCCTGGTAATAAATATGTATATCCTGGAAAGTAAGAATATCACCTGAATTTGCGGAAGAGCAGTACAACTCGAAATAGTCGTTTTTTGTCACATCCTCGATATAAACAATGCTTGAATACTGGAAAGGCTGGTTCGATGTAGTTATCCTTAAGGTTGACTCTCCATATCGTGTGGTGGTGATCCCATTTTTCACCAGGGCTATTGTTATATTCCGGTTACTGTTATTGCACTGTACGTTGCCGGAAATATTTATCACAAGGTCCATAGTCCGTGCAGGTTGATAGGTAACCCTGTTGTTTGAAATATAAAGGTTGGTAGTGAGAGTTGTTGTTGTGGTAAAATTTGCCTTATACCAGGTGTTCGCATTGTTACAGGTCGTGGTTCCTGAGTAATTAATGACATTGATCTTACAATGGGGTGTACTGTTTATAGCCATTGCATTATTTTCGATAATCGCATTGGAATCACGGCCATCGCTTCTTGTAAAATCGAAGCCGGTAATTCCATTCCCCAGGTAATTCCATGAATTATTTGTGATTACTAGCAATTCAAATGAATAGTGAGCCGGATCATAATGAACACATGTCCCTCCTGCCTGGTTGGTAAATACTCCCGACATTAGCTGAAATTCGGATGATGTACCTGATGATAGTGACACCCCTGTAACACAGTCGGTAAAGTCGGTTTCCGAAATCTTAACAACTGCTCCTGCTGAAGGACTGTGCAGTATAATACCAGTACCGTTAATGGTTAGGAAATCACACTCAAATACCCATAGTTCGGCATCGGTGGAATCAACGATCCCATTAAAAAATCCCTCGAACGAAGTATCTTTTATCTCATTATAGGTCCCTGACCCTGAGAATCTTATGGCATCGCTGCCCGGGGTGGTTGCATACCCTGCAAGAGTGGTACCATCGAAGATCAGCATTTTAAAATAGGTATCCGAAAGACATCTGAACATTGGTTTGCCAGCCAGTCCGGAAGCCGGTTCTATTGTGCCGCTTCCGTAACTGCTGCCTTCGATCGTGAGAGAATATGGAAGATCGATTACAACAGGTTCAGAGATATATGTAATATCGCTTGTGAGCCGAATAATTTTGTCAGATTCCATATGCTCATTCAGGAATTCGATGGCTTCTTCAATAGTTGAGAATGTTGCACCGGGGCCCACATCAAGAAAATCTTCCATTGAACGGTTTCTTTCCTTTAACACCCAGTTTGAATTATGGGCCACAAATGTTTTCCCCCACTTTGGCAGAATATTTATTTCATTATCGCCATCAATGGTAGCCCCGCTGCTTCCCACCACAGTAATTAAATCAGTATATGTACCTGTATGCTTTACTGTTATCTCAAGTCCCTCATCTGCCGTGGTAACAGCCGGCAGAGTAAGTGTTATATCATTCTTTGCATAGATCAGGTTTACATTTTTTGTTAACAGTGTGTCGGAGGTTCTGATAATTGATGATAGAACATTTTTAAGTCCCTCCCATGCTGAGCCTTTCCAGAAATAGAATCCATCAGGTACTGCTCCACCTGATGAGTAAACCAGCATCCCTGCAGGTACCGGGGCTGAGAGTGGCGCAGGCAGGGTGAGGTTGTTAATAGCCACCCTGGGAATCAGGAGACCCCTGCTGGTACTCTCAAGTTCCAGCAAGGAATTGGGATCCATTGTTAAAACCACACCATCAGTAATCTTAACCTGGCCTGGCATCAATGTTGTAAGGAGACTAAAGAAGATTCCTGAGACCAGGAAATTGACCTGACTCTTAAAAGTCGCTTTCGCTTTATCCATAAAAAGATATCGTTCAGATTGTACCTTCATCATTCTTTCGTTCTGAATCTCAGTTTTACAATTGCTCCGGATCCGGAAGCCCTGTTTCCAAGGATTAAGCTCCCCCTGTGTGCTTCCATGATCATCCTGGCCAGGGGCAGTCCGGTGCCGGTTGATTTGTCAATATGCATTGAACTTCCAGCGAATGGTTCAGTTCCTTTTTCGACAATTTCCGCGGGTATGCCTTTCCCGGAATCCGCAACTATCAATTGAATATATTCACCATCCAATGATGACATCAGCTCAATAGTTCCTTTTGCAGGAGAATACCTTATGGCATTTTCCATTATATTAAAAAGGCATTTTTGTATTAATTCCGTTTCACCGGACATGCTATGATTCAGATCAGCTAGAGATGGTTTCACGGAAATATTTTTTTCATTAATGGCAGCCTTCAGCTCTTCGAGAATTGTATTTACCACTTTACCCAGATCAATATCCCGCCTGAGAATCTCATATGGCTTTACTTTCAACCTTGTTATAAGCAGTGCATCCAGGGCAAATTTTTCAAGCCTTTTCACTGAAGAATCCAACACTTCGATCATTTCCTTAATATCAGGATGGCTGGAAACATCTTTTAAAAGCTCAAGTGGAAGAAGGATACCATTGAGAGGGGTGCGGATCTCATGGCTTATCAAGTTGAGGAAGTCTGACTTAGCCCTGTCGAGCTCAGTCAGTTTTTCGTTCATAGTTTCTAAAGCTTCATTAGCTTCCCTGAGCTGAACTGTCCTTTCCTTTACTTTTTCCTCGAGTGATCTGTTGAGTATTTCAAGATTCTCACGCGACTCCTTGAGTGAGATATGAGTTTTGACCCTGACCATCAGTTCTCTGCTGTCGAAAGGCTTGGTTATATAATCCTGGCCGCCGAGCTCAAATCCCCTGAGGATGCTCTCACGATCATTATCGGCTGAAAGGAAGATTATTGGCAGGTTATTTAACTTTTGCTCCTTTCTTATCTTTCTGCAAACCTCAAAACCGTCAATCTCGGGCATATTAATGTCGAGAAGCACCAGGTCGAAAATTCTTGAATCAAGCCAGTCGAGAGCTGCCACCCCATTAGTGGCAAATTCAATATCGTAATGACATTCCTGCAGGAGTCTGCCGAGAACCTGAAGGTTTTGAGGGTTATCATCCACAATGAGAATTGAAGTGTTCATATTATGTTCTTTCTCAATTAAATTCATCAGGATAGATATTATTAATAACTGCGAAACCAATAGGAAGCCTCAAATAGAAAACAGGACCTGCATAAAAAGAATGGCAGAAATACTTATTTCCTGTTATTTCACTTATTTATTAAAGTTAAATAACTGTCAGACTACTGCCTGTAAGTTAAAAACTGAAAAAACTGTAAGGGAAGACCTACATTTAAATTAAAATGAAAAGATTATGATCATATCAATCATTAACTTACTCATTATCTGGTTTATTACCACCCTTTTCAGCCTGAAGGACAGAATATCTTATCAGTTCCGTGGTGGACTTCAGGTTTAGTTTTGAAAGAAGCCTGTCCCTGTAGGTTCCAACTGTTTTGGGGCTGAGGTTCATTCTCCTGGCAATCTCTCCTATCGTGATACCGGAAGCAAAATAATTGAGTACTTCTGATTCGCGTATTGAGAGTACCGGTGACGGGTTCTTACTTGAATTTCTGACTAACGCATCTGCCAGGTGTTCGGCAAGAACCGGGGAAATATATTTGTCGCCTGCGGCGACTCTTTTTATGGCCCTGACGACCTCATCGGGAGGTGTAGATTTAGGTACATATCCCGAAGCCCCTGCCTTAAGAGCGGCCAGGGCAAAAGCATCTTCGGAATGGATGCTGAAGATCAGGACTGCAGCATTTTTCCTTATTTTTTTTACCTGTGCAATAAGGTCGAGCCCGCTGCGGTCGGGAAGCGATATATCGAGAAGGACTATATCATAATCCTGGCTTCTGAGCTTTGCGCTCATTTCAATACCATTGGAGGCTTCATCAATGAGGCTGATTTCTTTCTCGCCTTCCAGGATCTGCCTCATACCATACCTGATAACAGGATGATCATCAGTAATAAGAATTCTTATCATTTCATACAGATAATGGTAACCTAACTTTAATTGTAGTCCCGATACCCTTCCTGCCGGAGATTGCGATTCTTCCGCCAATTGAATCGACCCTTTCTTTCATACCGCTTAACCCCATCGAAGTCTTGCTCCTTGCACTTTCAGGAGAGATGCCCTTTCCGTTATCAACAATTACCAGATGTACATATTTGGATGTTTTCTTTACAGTCAGCTTTACTATGGTGGCTCCTGAGTGCTTTATAATATTGGTCAGAGATTCCTGGAACACCCTGAACAGAATCAATGTATGCTTATAATCAATACTAAGATATTTCGCGTCAAAAGAGATATCATATTTTATTCCTGAATGTCTTGACGTTGATTCAAGCTGCAACCTTATTGCCTGGGCAAGCCCGAATGCCTTAAGGATTGTCGGGTTGAGATTTGCTGCAATATCCTTAACATCCTCTATCATACCACTAAGCAAAACACTCAGGCTGTCAAGTCTTTCAAACACCTTATCCTGCCCGGGAGGCAAATGCTTTTTAATCCATGCCAGGTGGAGGTTCATTGCAGTAAGGTTCTGACCCAGGTCGTCGTGAAGGTCCTGTGAAATAATTTTCCTCTCTTTTTCCCTTATTTTATCCTGATCCAGGATATATCTCCGGAGTCTCTCTGAGGTTCTTTTAAGTTTAGTTTCGGTCTTTTTAAGGTCAGTAAGGTCCTGGCTAATAATAGTCAGTCCGATTATAGAACCTGTCCCGGTTTTTATAGGATTAAAAATATACCTGATATAGATATTATTTAAAGGAGGCTGGATAAATGTCTCAATCATAAATGATTCGCCTGCGAGACCCCTTTTGTAATAACCTATCCAGTCATTCTGTATTGATACTGGGAGACCTTTAACAACGTCATCGCCCGGATTAAGTAAGATGCCGGATAAACTATGGTATCTTGAAGTGAAAATTTTGTTCCCATAAATCAGGCACATATTATTATCTATCGACCAGATACTACTGTCAATTCCATTAATCAGGGAACTCAGGTTTGCCTCGTTAAGCCCTAATGCAGATTCGAAAGCGACCCTGCCTGACACATCCCTGATAATTATCACATTAAATTTAGTACCGTCGCTTGTCCTGAAAGTGTTGGCCGTGAATTCCCCGGGAAACATTGTACCGTCCTTCCTTACCAGCGTGATCTCTCCGGCTACTTTTCCGGTCCTTGCTTTTTGAGCCAGTAATTCCTTAAGCTTCCCGCTGTTAGTATCTGTTATTTTTCGACGGTCTCTGGATTTAAAGTCCTCTCTGCTCATTCCAAGCATACTGCAGACAGCAGGGTTTGCATCCACAATCTGCATATCTTCTTTTGCGATCAGGATGCCATCGAGGGAGTTTTCAAATGCGGCCCTGTAAATATAATCAGTCTGAAATTCCACTATAACAGCTATTTACAAGAATTTGTTATGAATTAATTTATCCTATCAATTGCTTTTCAGCTTCTTAATGATTTCCTGGTATTCTCTTATAAGTCTCAGTATACCATCTATATTAAAATTAGAAGCTGCAGCGACAAGGTCGCTTCCGTAATCTTCGACCAACCTGCAATTATGTTCCTTAGCCAGGGCCAATAGGTTATTACCGAATTCTTTTATTTCACCTATCGGTTGCCGCAGTTCAAAGGTTTTCCATTTCACGGAGTAATCTCCTTCGAGTGCGGCTATCATATCTCCAAGGTTTTTAACCTCACTGTTGGAATACTTTAGAGCTTCATCCTCAGCCACCGGCTTTTCTGCTTTGGTCTTATACGGAAGAACGTGGATCAGTTCAAAATAGAGATCTGTCAGTTTTACCGGTTTCATAAGAAGGCCGGCAAACAAGCTCTTATGAATCTTCTCTTTCTGTTCCTTCATCACCGAAGCAGAATAGGCAATTACAGGAATATGCTTAAGCCTGTCATCTGATTTTATCACTTCAAGCAGAGCAAATCCGTCCATTACCGGCATCCTGATATCAGAAATAATCAGGTCGGGCAGAGTTATTTTCAGTATTTCGAGAGCATCTCTCCCGTTCACAGCTTCAATAACTTCCAGATCGGTATCCCTCAGAGCATCTTTAAGATATCGCCTGTTTTCTTCGACATCATCAACAACCAGTATTTGAGCTTTATCGAAGACGATCATTGATGGGTCCATTTCAATATTTGGTCCGCTTCCTTCATAACTTACCAGGTAAGGCACTTCCGGGATCTTTACTATGAAAGTACTGCCCTTTCCATAAACTGATTTTGCCTCAATCGAACCATCCATCAGCTGGACAAGCTTCTGTGAGATGGCAAGACCCAGTCCTGTTCCGCCCTGGCTCATCTTAGTTCTGACCTGGATAAAAGATCCGAATATGTCGTTAATGGATTCCTCAGGAATTCCTATGCCTGTATCGGCAACTTCAATATGAAGGTCGACCACCTCTTCTGATTTGTCACCTGTATATCGAAGTATTTTTTTGTTTAAAGTATAAACTCGCAGTGTAACTGAACCTTTTTCAGTGAACTTCACTGCATTCCCAGCAAGGTTCAGGATTACCTGCCTTAACCTTATGCTGTCAACACATACATATGGAGGGGCATCGGCAGAAATCTCAGTATTGAAATCAATCCCTTTCTCCTTGGTTTTGAAGGCAAATATTTTTTCGAATTCGGAGAAGAATGGCTTTATTTCAACGAAATCGAATTCCAGTTCCAACCTGCCTGCTTCTATCTTGGAGAGGTCGAGAATATCGTTGATAAGAGTTAGCAGAGTGCGGCCACTTGCTTTAATTGATTCCAGATAATCTTTCTGGGTTTTCTCCTTTACCATGTTTCCAAGAAGTTCCGAGTATCCAAGAATAGCATTCATCGGGGTCCTGATCTCATGGCTCATATTAGCCAGGAAATCGCTTTTTGACCTGTTTGCTTCTTCGGCAGCTAGCCTGGCTTTTTCCAGCTCTTTCTCTGCTATCTTACGATCGGTTATATCAACAGCAATAGCCAGCAGGCAGCGCATGTCTCCCACATAAATCGAATCCATCGAAAAGAGACAGTCTCTCAACAATCCTTCTTTTGTCCTGATTACAACTTCAAGGTCCCTTATTGCGCTTGCCTTCTCAAGGCTCCTTAACATCCTATCCCTCATTGAGGGGTCGGCCCACATATTAAACTCAGCTGCGCTTGAGCCGATTACCTCCCCCTTTGAATAACCAGTTATGCTACAGAATGTATCATTAATATCCACGAACTTACCAGTTGAGTATTCGGATATAGACATCATTACTGCCCCGGATTGAAATGCCTTCGAGAATTTCTGTTCCGAAAGTCTTAGCTGTGTGATGTCCTTGCTGATCCCGAACAGGCATGGTTTTCCATCCCAGGATCCAGGTTTTACCTTTGTTTCTACTGGGATAAGCCGTTTATCCCTGGCTACAACAGGTACAGAGCAGAAGTCGGCCTTCCCCTGCAGCATATCCGCGACATTTTTTGCTGCTTCATCCCTTCTTTCTTCAGGATGAACCAGAAGAACAGATTTATCGAGAAGCTCTTCAGGTTCATAGCCCAAACGCCTCCTGACAGTGTCATTTGTATGAACTATATTGCCATCTTCATCAAGTATCCAAAGGAAATCATCGATGGTATTAAAGAATGTCTCATAATTCTGTCTTGTCCTCTCTATCAGCAGATCAGTCCTTTGCATCTTGATAAGGCTAGCTAGAAGTGAACTCCAGACTTTAAGTACTTTTATTTCTGATTGGTTAAAGGTTCTGTATGATCTTAAGGTATCCAGGCCACCGAAACCTATAAGTTTGTCTTCTGAATACATAGGTATCTCGATGACAGATTTTATATTGACAGAACCAAGCAGATCACGTTCAGCTTTCCAGGTATCAGGAAGGTCTTTTACTGAGGGTACATTTACAATCTCATGTTTTTCAAATGACTCGATCCATTTCGGGAAGATAGCAGATGAAACATTTTTAAGATCACGGATTTTCTCCTGAATATTTTCGCTTACCCATTCATAGGTATTTGACATTGTACTGCCATCGTCGCTGAATTCGAAGATGTAAGCCCTGTCAGCTTCAAGGAACTTACCTATCTTGGCAAGCGCATAGTTCAATGCATTGGGGATATCAGAAGCTCTTATCCCAGTAAGTCTGGTCGACAGCTGGAGAAGCTCATTTTCAAATTCTTCAGTGCGGATCCTCTCCGTTATATCGCGGGCGGCAGCATATATCCTGTTCCCGACAGGTACACTGTGCCATTCTATGTATTTGTATATTCCATCTCTTGTCCTGTACCTGTTGGTAAACTTCAGGATCGGATTCTGCTCACTCAGCTCTTTCATGGTACCCAGCGTGGCCTCCAAATCTTCCGGATGTATAAAATCGAGGAACAGGCTTTTTTCAAGATCTGCCCTGGAGTATCCCAGGATGTCTTCCCACGCTTTGTTTACTTTTATGAATTTCCCTGAAGTATCTGCAATACAAAGAAGGTCGAGGGCAACCTCGAAGAAGTTCTCAAGCTCTGTTGATTTTTCTTTAAGTGCATCTTCTACTTTTTTCCTGATATTTATCTCCTTCAGCAAAGATTCATTTTTTTCTGCCAGCTCACTTGTCCTTTCAATTATCCTTAACTCAAGGTTCAGGTTAATATCACGTATCTCTTCCTCTATTTTTTTCTTTTGTGTAATATCTTGTTTTACAGCCAGATAATTGACCGGTGTACCCTTCTCATCAAATATAGGGGAAATGGAAATACTCTCCCAGAAAAGTTCACCGTCCTTTTTCATATTTTGCAATTCACCTGTCCATCTCTCTCCTGAGCTAATTGTTTTCCACAGTTCCTGATAGGTGCTTAGCGGAGTGTTTCCCGATTGAAGAATCCTTGGGTTTTTTCCGATCGCTTCTTCACGCTGGTAACCTGTATTCTCAGTGAAAGCCTGGTTTACATATTCAATATTCCCTTCAAGATTTGTGATTACTATGGTTACTGCACTCTGCTCTACTGCCATTGAGAGTTTCTTAATTTCCGCTCCGGCAAGTTTCATTTCTGTTATATCAATATTTACGCCGGCTACAGCAACAAGCTTACCGTCAGAGTATTTAGGCATGATATCCGTTTTTATCCACTTGACGGAACCATCATCTCTCAACAGCCGGAACTCGAAAGTCTCAGTCTTATCCGCATCCACCAGTACCGTGAGTTTTTGCTCAAACAGATCCCTGTCATCCGGATGGATCTTTTTCTTTATTTCCTTAAGTGATAATGGTGGCTTTGAAGGATCAGCCTCAACCAGCTTAAAGTAGTTCTTTGACCATGAAGCCTCACCTGTAGCCAGGTCGTAATCCCAGCTTCCCATTCTTGCGATGCCCTGGGCGAGGTTCAGGTTTTCTTCACTTTTCCTCAAGGCATTTTCCGCATTCTTTATTTCAGTTATTTCAATGGCAGTGGCTGACAGGAATAAAGGAATACCCTGGTCATCCTTTATTAAAGTGGCATTCATTAGTGTGGGAAACACGGTGCCATCCTTTCGGATGTGCCAGACCTCCTCAGATGTGAAACTACCTTTTGATTGGAGTTCGACCAACAGTTCCTTAACAGCTTCAAACTGCTTTTCATTATGACCAATAGCCAGGCTTTTTCCAAGCATCTCTTCAGGTTTGTAACCGTGCATGGTTGAGAACGCACTGTTGATATAAAGCAAATTGCCGCTCAGATCAGCTATCGCAGCCCCGTAATTTGCCTGGTCGAGTGAAATACGGAATTTCCTGATCTCTTCCTCCGACATTTTACGTAATGTTATATCTAAATCTGAACCCCTGAATCCTATAACCTTTTCGTTCTTACCGAATATAGGCTGGCCGTTTGTCGATACCCATAATATATTTTTGTCTTTTGTCTCGATTGGATTATCGAAATATAAAATCTCCTTCCCGTTTTTAATCATCTCTAAACCGGCAGTTTTGAAACGCTCCTTCATATCTTCCGGGTGAAGGTCGTAGAAATACTTTTTACCTATAAGTTCTTCAGGTTTATAGCCATACACCTGTTCTGCGACTTCGCTTACATAAGTATATAGCCCGTCTGTGTCCACTTCCCAGATCACGGTCCTGCTCTGTTCTGCAATCTGCCGATGGCGTTTTTCGTTGATATTTATCTCTTCCTGAATCCTCCTTATTTCTGTAATATCTTCCTTTAGTGCCACAAAATGAGTTATAACACCATCATTATCAAATATCGGTGATATTACAGCCGATTCCCAGTAATTCTTTCCTGATTTCTTCCTATTTAAAAAAGTACCTTTCCATACCTTACCGGAGGTGATTGTTTTCCAGAGATTGTGATAATCAATATCATAAGGTTTATCAGGCTTCAGCATATTCGGTTTTTTCCCGATCAGTTCGTCAGAACTGTACTCAGTCATCTCACAAATTCTCGGGTTTACATATTCAATTACTCCGGTTGTATCAGTAATGAAAATCCCGAGATTGCTCTGTTCAACTGCTCTTGAAAGCTTTCTGACCTGGTCCTCTGCCTCCCGGATCTTTGTAATATCGCTCCAGTTTACAAAGATTGCCTGTTTATCATCATAGACAATTTCTGAAAGGTTGATGAGAGCAAGGAACTCAGTTCCGTCCCTGCGTAAGTGCACCCATTCAAATGAGGTCCTTTTGACAGACAACGCATCCTGAATCAGTTCTATGGCATATTCATCAGACCTTCTCCCATTCGGCTGATAATAGGGTGATATGTCTGATGGTCTCTTCCCGATTATATCCTCTCTGGGGCCGCCAAAGAGCTTTTCTGAAGCATTATTGCATTCCACAAAAACTCCATCTACAATTATAAGGAATGCATCTGGTGACCCATAGAATAAGGTCTTATACTTCTTTTCACTCTCACGAACCAAATCTTCGATTTTCAGGCGTTCAGTCACATCATTGATTATTGCATGATTTACCAACCTGTCGCCAATTTTGACAGGGCTTGGATATACCTCAACATCCTTGATCTCACCATTAGAAAGGCGATGTTTTGTAATGAAATAACTTAATTCACCCTTGCTAACTGTAAGACTAATTCTTTTTATCTCTTCCGGAGAAGATACATTCAATGACCCTATTTTCATTTTGCAAAGCTCTTCATGGGTCCAGTTATAATACCTGCAGGCAGAGGGATTAGCATCGAGTATATCACCATTAACAGGATCCATAAGGATCATTACCAGGGCATTACTTTCAAAGAATGACTTGTATTTCTTTTCACTGTCAATAAGGGATATCTGTGCAAGCTTCTGATTTTGGATATCGGTAAGAACCCCCACTCCTCCAGAAAGTTTACCATCAGTGAATTTTGGAGTTGTGGAAGACCGTACCCACCTTGGTTCCCCAGCCTTGTTAAAATACCTATACTCAATAAATGAATAATCCTGTGTGGCAAAGTTACTTAGTGCCTCAGCAACCAGTGGTATATCATCCGGGTACATATACGAAAAGAAATTTTTACCCACAAGTTCTTCCGGCAAATAACCAAAGATCCGTTCTATAGATGAGCTTAAGTAAATGATTGTCCCGTCTATTCCTATTTCAAAAACCACATCATTGATCTTTTCAACAATAGTCCTGTACTTCTCCTCACTATTCTTAAGCCTGATCTCAGCCTCCTTCTGTTCAGTAACATCATGAATGGTCCCTGTTCTGCTTACATAATCCCCTTTAATGGTAACAGTTGCAGTTGATCTTCGTACCCACCTCACTGATCCATCCCTGGCAACTACCCTGAAATCAGCTATAACAGAATTTTCTGCAGAATCTTTAAGTGCCTTAATATACCTGTCCCTATCAGCCTCATACATTAATGAAAGAAGGTTCTTTCCGATGAGCTCATCTGGTGTAAAGCCAATAATTTTCTCAATAGAAGGGCTGATATATATAATTATCCCCTGGTCTGAAATTTCATATATTGCATCATTGATTTTCTCGACCAGGTCGCGGAATTTCGTTTCACTTTCCTTTAGCTCTGTTTCAATCCTTCTCTTCTCAGTGAAATCCATAACTGTCCCGATACCTCCGCAGAAAATACCGTTTTCAATCAGGGGACTGGTTGAAAGCCTTAACCATTTTTCCTCTCCCTCTGTAATTCTTATAGCGTATTCATTGCTGATGGTCTCTCCCTTTAGCAAAAGGGCAAACCTCTGGGCCAGGATTTCCTCATTCCCGCCGACAAAATCAAGAAAGCGTTTCCCGATCATTTTATCAGCCGGAATACCTGTTAAATTCCGGATTGAGGGGCTCATAAATTTGATTAAGCCCTTTTTATCAACCTCAAAAACAACGTCATTCACATTGTCTAAGATGTTTCTGAGTTTTTTCTCATTCTCTGATATTGCATCAGCCAGTTTCGTTCTTTCGATATAGCCTCCTAATCTTGCAGAAACTGAAAAAAGCAGGTCGGCTTCCTCAGGAAGAAAAACCTGCCCGGTTGCCGGAATCTTACCTGCCGGATAACATACCTCAATCGTGCCAGCTGGCTCTTTGAAAATGATGATATCCTGGATTAAGGATAGAGAAGTCTTCCTATATCCTTTGGTTTTAAAGACTTTCCCGTTTAATGTGACCGAAACCCGGGCAATATCGGAATACTGAAACGCCTCAGCGATAGCAAGGACTACTTGTTCAATCACCTCATCTGATGAAAGTTCAGGATTATTGACCAATTCAGAAACCCTGTAGTGACACCTGAGCTCCTTGATTCTCTCTTTCATTCTCAGCTCAAGCTTATCTACATAATCAGGATCGGCGCCGGAATGATTTTTCAACTCGAGTATTTCTTTGTTCTTTGCCTCAAGTTCAGCAATCAGATCTTTTTTTGATTTCTTCAGGTAATCCATTTTTGTATACTTGTTATTCGTCCCTAATTCCCTTGATACTAACATGTAAAAACCGCAACTGACTGTCCTGTAAACAGGTTGTGCGGGATATGTAAATAGTGTTCACCGACCGAAATAATTACCATCATTTTCCCCGATATATTTGACATCACTTCAAGACCAACTGGCCTTGTGTTCAGCAGTTGTTTTATTAACTAAATCCAATATTTTCTCGAATTCGAGATTCTTATCAAAAAAGTAATCGGCACCCAGTTCAATACATTTCTGCCTGTATTGCTGGAAAGGGTAATTTGTCAGAATACAGACAATGATCTTCGTATTATCCTCCTTTATCCGTTTCAAAACTTCAATTCCATTCATTCCTGGCATCCTGATATCGAGAATTACCAGGTCTGGTTTGTTTTCCCTGATGCTTTGAATTGCATCATCACCGTTTTCAGCTTCAAACACCATCACATTCTCTTCAGTGCCAGCCAGTAACTTCTTTATCCTATCCCTCATAAGAGATGAATCATCTGCAATTACTACCTTCATTTTCAGTAATTTATATCCGTCTAATTAAAAAATTCTTTTCAACTACAGGTAATAACCAAGTTAAGATGAAACCCCCTTAAAGCTTATAGGCGAATAGCTTGTTTGCTTGTAGGGGTATTCTGGTTTTTATGTAGGGGAAGGATTACAGAAGAATGAACATCCTTCTGTAATTCGATTGCTCAGCCCGTCAATAAAAATGAATAATGGTAAAGCCGAATGACAGGCCTTATTCTATCATATTATTCCTTATCGCATAAATCGTCAGCTCTGCATTCTTTTTTAGTCCCATTTTTTCGAGAATACGGGTACGATAGGTGCTTACCGTCTTATCGGATATATTTATCTCCCGGGCTATCTCAGTGACCGATTTACCCCTGGCGAGCCTGATCATCACCTGGAATTCCCTTTCCGAGAGTGACTCATGGAGCTTGCCTGTTTCGTTGCCGAGGCCATCAAAAATCAGCATTTCAGCAAACGATGAAGAAATAAATTTTCCCCCTGAAGAGATCTTTTTTATGGCAGCAGATAATTCTTCATAAGCACTGCCTTTGGAGATATATCCTGAGGCACCGAGGTTAAATGCCCTTATAGCATATTGCTCCTGGGGATATACGCTAAGCATCAGGACATGAGCTTTCATATCATGCTCCTTCATTTTTTTCAGTACATCAAGGCCGTTAATCCCAGGCATTGCAATATCGAGGATCACTAGGTCATATATCACTTCCTTTATCTTTTCCCATGCTTCATCACCGCTTATAGCTTCGTCAATCTGATAGTTCTCCCCAAGTGACTTTACTATCTGCTTAAGCCCTGCGCGGACTATTGAATGGTCGTCGGCAATAAGAACTTTCATCTTTCCTGAAGTTTTATGGTAATGTTATTGTAAGTGTGGTACCTATATTCTTTTTAGTGGATATATCAACGATACCTCCAAATTGCCTGGCCCTTTCCCTCATACCGATTATCCCAAGTGATTCAGAAGACCATATCTTATCCTTTGTGATGCCTGTTCCATTATCTTTTATATTCATTACGATACCACCTTTATTCTGACAGAGTGATATCCATACGTCTGATGCTCTTGCATGGCGGGTCACATTTGTGAGCGCCTCCTGTAAAATTCTGAATAAGACCAGGTTTTTCTCCGAGTCGGCAAATTCAGATTTGGCATCCTGCAGGTGACATTTTATTCCAGTCCTCTTCTCAAAGTTCTCAATATACCATTCAACTGCAGGTACCAGTCCGAGATCGTAGAGTATTTCAGGTCGAAGTTCAGATGAAATCTGCTGAACTTCCCTGATAGATTCTGATACCATTCCAACTACATTGTCCAGGGTCTTTAGTGCTTCGGGATCGGTTTTAATGTGCTTCTGCAACCCATTCAAGTCTATTTTCAGTGCTGTAAGTGACTGCCCGAGCTGGTCGTGAAGCTCCCTTGAAATGAACTTCCTCTCTTCCTCCCTGATATCATTAAGTCGTCTGTTGAGGTTCTCAAGTTCTTCTCTTGATCTAAGTATTTCTTCCTCAGCACTTTTGCGGTCGGTAATATCTATCAGCATGCTCAGCAGGTTTGGCTTGCCATATTGTTCAATAATACCTGCTGATAACAGTATTGTCCCGGAATCACCTGATTTAGTCTGAAATTTTACTTCTTCCTTATGCAGGCTGCCCTTTTCTTTCAGTCTGTTTACCAGACGTATATGTTCATAGGGTTCAGGGTATAATTTTAATTCCATGGTGGTATGCCCGATGACATCTTCGCGGTGGAAACCAAAGATTTTCAGGAATGTATCGTTGGCATTCAGTATCAGGCCCTCTTCCAGTTGAGTAAGGACGATCCCGATCGGGTTCATATGGAAAATTGAAGAGAACCGACTTTCGCTTTCCTGTAGTTGTTCCAGGGCTTGTTTGCGTTCAGTTATATCATTATAGATCACCTGAAACTGACTTTTACCATTCCAGAGGATCTCCTTACGCCAGACCCTCAGATTCCGTTTATGTCCATCTTTTCTTACAATACATACTTCATAATCAACATCACTGAAATCGCCATTCTGTCTGCGTTCTTTACGTTTTTGAGCCTCAATGTAACTCTCCGGGGTATATCTGTCCTTCAGGTGGGTCTGCCTGAATTCTCGAAGACTATCATAACCATAGATCTCCAGGAGAGCCTTGTTAGCATAAATCGAATCTCCTTCCAATGTAGTGATACGTTTCCCCAAAGGTGAATTATCAAGAAATAATTTAAAGTTCTCCTTCTCCTGGAGCAGGGCCTCCTCAGCTTGTTTCCTGTCAGTAATATCATCAAATACAGCAACAATCTCCCCGGTGGGGAGTTTGTAAATAAAATTGTTGTACCATGATCTTATCCTTTCATCTTTGTAATACTTTTCCAGATATTGCTCGGGAATACCTGACTGGAAGACTCTTTTAAGCACCTTCAAGAGCCCGAACTTTTCTATCCCCGGTCTTGCTTCATAGATACTTTTCCCAATAATATTCCCCTTCAGGTCGCCGTCGATCTGCTCTGCTGCACTGTTGAAATCTTTGAATATAAAGTCATCCCCATTATTTCTCACTTCATAGATAGCAACGCCACTACTGATATTGTTAAATAGCTCTTGATAACGGATTTTACTCTCCCTCAATGCATTCTCTATTTCTTTACGCCTGGTGATATCGATTAGTGTGCTGAGCATGCCGGTTACATTTCCATCTGTGTCGGTCAGAGGTATTGAGTTATTAAGAACAGTAATCACCGTCTTATCTTTTTTCAAAAGCTGATGCTCGTAGTTTATAAGTCTTCCTCCCGAGAGCAGAATATCATGTGCGGGCATAACTGCTAAAGGATCAGCATCCAAATCGGGGATACTCATCAGAAGAAGTTCTTCTCTGGAAAATCCTAAAAGATCAATTCCCGCCTGATTGGTATCTACAAAGTGTTTTTGCTTATCAAAGAGGAAAATAGCAGCAACAGAACCATCAAATATTCCCCTGTACTTTTCTTCTCTTTCACGTAGTTGCTTTATTGCTTTGGTACGATCAGTTACATCCAGAAGATTTGTGAGTCTATACCTTCCCTCACCGAGTTTAATTGGTTCTGATGATATTAAAACCTGTTTATGTTCACCTTTTCGTGTGAAGAGGGGGATCTCATACTGGTGGATGGTACCACTTTCTTCTGAAATTGCACGAACCTCCTTTATAGTTTCAGGTTTCAGGAGACCTAATTCATCTGATGTACGACCAATTGATTCTTCCTTAGAATAACCAGTCAGGCTAATCCATGCTTCGTTCACATCTAATATGCGATAATCTGCAGCACTTGTGATAGCTACCGGAATAGGATTTAAGTGAAAAACTGTCGCAAAACGTTTCTCACTTTCAACCAGTTTTTTTTCTACATGCTTGCGTTCGGTAAGGTCGCGTGCAATACTCAGTATAGCTTTCCTGCCATCATAGGAAACCAGGCTTGAACTTATCTCTACTGGAATCTGCCTGCCATTTTTTGTAGTATGTGATGTCTCAAATACCTGTACCTCATCATTTTTCATGGTCCTGGCCAGGTTGCTGATCTGTTCTGGCAACAGGTTCTTGTCAATATCCTCGATCTTCATCGAAAGTAGCTCTTCCCGGGAATACCCAAAAATACGTGTTGCAGTGTTATTTATGTCCAGAATCCTGGTGTCGAAATTTATGACCCAGACCGTATCGTTCATACTGTTTAAAAGGTCCCTGTATTTGTTTTCACTTGTTTCAAGGGAAACTGCCTGTTCTTTTCTTTCAACAAAATGTCCCAGGCGCACTGCAACCGAAAAGAGCATATCTCCCTCCTCGGGAAGAAAATCTGTATCGATGCCTGAATGCCTGAGGCCGGGGTAACAAACTTCGACAGTGCCGGCCGGCTTGCCGAACAAGGTAATCGGACGGGAAAGTGTGGTTTTCGTTTTTCTGAATCCTTTTGTTTTATATACTTTCTCTCCTATAGTTATTGACGCATGGGCAATTTCCGGGAACTGCATTGCATCGGGTATTGATTCCACAATCATTTCTATTGCTTCATCTCTTGAAAGGCCCGAACTGTTAATGATATCAGAGATATGGGTCTGGCACCGGAGTTCTTTCATCCTCTCTTCAAGCCTGGATTCAAGCCTTTTCAACTGCTCTGAATCATCGGCCGATTTCTTCTTTAGCAAGGATATCTCCTTCTCTTTAGCCGCGAGCTCTTGTTTTAATGCCTGGTTGGATTTGCTTCTGTTATCCATAAAAAAAGGTTATGGAATTACTTGAAATAATTATAATTACATCTGACTGCAACGACTTCTCATCAACAAACAGGGCCCTGTTTAAGACATGCTACCAGGGTTATAATTAAGAATTTCCTTTCACCGATTCAACGGACCTTACCATTTCACCGAATCTCTTTAAAAGCCTAAGCATTCCTTCAACATTGAAGTTCACTGCAAAATTCATCAGCCTGGTCCCGTAATCAAGTACGATATTACTGTTATGCTTCTTCGCGAGTTCCACAAGGTTTTCACCAAACTCCTTAACCTGTCCGACTGGCTGCCTCATCTCAAAAAACCTTGATTTCTCTGTAAAAACACCTTTAAGAGCATCCAGCAATCCGTTAATATCAATGATCCCAGGGTCATCATTTGCTCCGGGCTCATTTTTTACAATTTCCACGGCAGTCTTTCTTGAGAATTTGAGTGAATTCATCAATGCTGAGTAGAGCTCTGTTATCCTGACAGGTTTGATAAGCAGTCCGGCGAAATCGCTTTCATCAATCTTTTCTTTCTGTTCCTTCATAACCGAAGCAGAATATGCGATTACAGGAATATGACTGATTTTATCGTCTGACTTTATTTTTCTGAGAAGTTCATAACCATCCATCCCGGGCATCCTTATGTCGGAGATAACCAGGCCGGGAATGATCTTTCTGATAAGGTCGAGGGCTTCGATCCCATCTTCTGCTTCAAGAACTACAAGATCAGTAGACTTGAGGTAATCTACGATCAGTGAACGGTTATGCTTCACATCATCAGCAACCACGATAATTGCCTTCTCAAAAACGATTTCCTCAGGGTTGATCATATCTTCAGACCTGATAATCTGGCTTGAAGTGCTGAAGGGAACATCGGGAATTGTCACAATAAAAGTGCTACCTTCATTTAAGATCGATTTCAGGGATATCCTTCCATTCATGAGCTGGACCAGCTTTTTGGTAATAGCCAGCCCCAGTCCTGTTCCGCTCTGGTTTGTCCTGCTTTTTACCTGGATAAATGATTCGAATATTGTTTCCTGGTAATCTTCCGGGATACCGATACCTGTGTCAGTCACTTCGATTACCAGGTCTATTACATCAGTCTGCCTGTTGTTTTTATCGGTCAGTAACCGGGGAACTCCATGAAATACTTTCAGGGAGATAGTTCCTTTTTCGGTAAACTTAACAGCATTACCTGCAAGATTAAGAATGATCTGTCTCAGCCGGGCACCATCCACGTAGATATAGGGAGGCAGTGACTCAGAAATAACTGTAATAAATTTCAGTCCTTTTTCGGCTACCTTGAATGCAAATATTCGTTCAAACTCATTAAAGAAAACATTGGTATCGCTGAATTCATATTCCAGTTCAATCCTTCCTGCTTCGATCTTTGACAGGTCCAGGATATCATTTATCAATGTCAGCAGGGTCCTGCCGCTTGACTTAATGGAATTCAGGTAATCTCTCTGACCCTGATCCTTGATATCTGATCCAAGAAGTTCAGAATAGCCTATAATTGCATTCATTGGTGTCCTGATCTCGTGGCTCATATTGGCAAGAAATTCGCTTTTAGCCCTGTTTGCAGCCTCCAGCTGAATGGTCCTGTCAATTACTTTCTGTTCAAGGGATTCATTAAGAATTTTTATTTCGTCCTCAACTCTTTTCTTTTCAGTTACATCAGATGCAAGCACCAGTCTGGCAGGAGAACCATTGAATTCAATTGCATGTGAAATAATATCAACAAAGAAGATCTCACCATTCTTACGTCTGAATTTCCACGGACCGGAGGTCTGGTAGGACTTCAGTCCACCCCCCATAAATTCTGCAACCTGGGAGTGTTCATCAGGGTGGTGGAGATCGTTCAGTTTCAGTCTCAGGAATTCTTCTTTCGAATAACCGCAATGTATTATTGCAGCCTCATTTACCTGTAAAATGTTCTTTGATGATATGTCGTAAATCCACATTGGTTCCGGGTTGTTATCAAAGAGATATTTGTATAATCTCTCGCTTGATTCAAGTGACAGTGTTCGCTCCCTGACCTTTATTTCAAGGTCTTCATTTACTTTCCTGACCTTTTCGAGCGACCGGTTACGCTCCCTGATTGCCCTGGACGCTATAATTAAAACAGATATAAGCAGGAGAACCTGAATGGAAAGGTTGAGGATAAGGAGTTTCTGCCATTTCTTTGTCATTTCCCTGTCAGCTGTCCTCCTGTAATCGTATAACATATGCTCTGCCTGATCTATTTCATCCAGGATAATCCTTATACTGTCAGTAAGGCTTTTACCTATTCCAGATAGAAACATTTGCCTGGCGGAATCTATTTTGTCTGATTTGTAAAGTGCAATGGTTTTATTAGCGAAATCTACTCTCCTCCATACAAGAGGCACAAGCTCATGTTCTTTACTGTACAGGTCCGGATTCAACTTCAGGATGCTATCCAGAGAGGAGATTTCATAAGGAAGTTGTGTTATAGAAGAGAACACAGGATCGAGGTATTTTTCATCACCGCTTATAAGATATCCTCTCGTACCTCCCTGAATATCTATGACGTTTGACCCTATTTTGCTTGTGACTTGTTGGACAAGGAGAGTTTTTTCAACTTTTCGCTGTAGGTCATCGGAATAACGAAGCCGTTCACTTGAATGTATCGAGACCAGAATTACCAGAGTAGATGCAAAAACTAACCCGATTGTAAGCCCCGTTTCATTTGACCAGTGAATCCGGGATTCTGCCAATAAAAGATAATAAATACCGAAGGGGATAGTTAAAAACAGGAAAGAGGCAGCCAGTGAAGCGGTGTTGAAAGCATAATACTCTGCTGGATAACTGAGGTCAAGGATAAAAAAAACAGTATCAAAAAAACCTGTTGCAAATATCAGTGTAAGCAATATCAAAATAATCAATCTTGTCTTTTCGAACCTAAAGGTCAAAAGGAATAATGTAGTGCCAATCAGAACAATGGCTATTGAGTGAAGCACAGAAATTCTTAATTCCTGTGCTGTACTTTTAACTGGGGAAAACAGAAAGTCAACTATCAGATCAGTACCTGTAATATATTCTACAAGAGTCAGTAGTCCTATTAACGAAATAGACAGTGCAATTAACCTTACAACTGTTACTGAAACGGGATTCCTGAACCTGACAAACAACATCGCCAGCCCCGTCGCACCAAGGCAAATAGCTGTATTAGGCCTCATAGGGTTACTCCCAAGAAATATTGTTTTGAGGCTTTCAATGCCGGCAGACCACCCTGCAAGGCAGATGATACAGGTGGCAAGAGCCACCACTCCAGTGGCTGAAACTGCAATGGAGAGAAATAACCTCATCTTTAATGAGGATTCCTTCATAATACCGGTTTTATAATTTCTGTTTAACAGGCCATAATCGGGCGGCCTTCTAACATCGACAGAAATGCACTGCAGATCATCCCTGCTGAAACAGATCCTCTTTAAATATCCCGATAAAACAGTGCATACATTCTCAGAATAAGCAATCCACTATATCAAATTTATGAAAAATCAACCACGATTCAAAACCTTAAATGGAATATTTTCATCCAGATATTTTGAAAAAGAAGACATTTAACCAAATTTAACATTAAGGTTCCATGACAACTATTAAATGTTAATCAGCTGATTATATTGATTTTATATTGATAAGATAACCCTGCGTCTGCTCAGGCACAAATCGCTGAATGATTTTCATATCCAGGCGATATAATGACTTTCAGGCTTTAAGATTATAGAACCTTGTACAGTTGTTCCCAAGTATATTCAGCCTGGTTTCATCATCCACTCCTGTTATATAATTCTCAACCAGCCCGGTCACAAAGCTATACTCCCCGGCAACCTTGCATACCGGCCAGTCGCTGCCGGTCATAAGCCGTTCTGTACCAAAAGCATCGAATATTATATTAAGGTATGGATCGAAATCTTCATACACTCTTTTCGTCCAGTCAGCTTCAGTCACCATTCCCGAGAGCTTGCACCAGACGTTTTTGTTCCTTGCAAGCTGAATAATATCTTCTTTCCAGGGACTTATTAAGTGATCCCTGATAAGAGGTTTGGATATATGGTCAACGACAAATTTCTGTTTTGGGAACATTGAAACAACCTCTCGTGCCACGGGAAGATGTTTCGGGAAGAGAAGAAGATCGTAAGTGATATTATAATCATTCAGAATGCTTATTCCCCTCAGGAAGTCGTCGCGAAGCATGAAGTTATCATCCGGCTCATCATGTACAACATGACGTACTCCGACAAATTTGTCCGATCTGCAGAATTCGTCAAGCTGTTTTTTCAGATCCTTTTCGGAACGCAGATCAACCCATCCAACAACTCCTTTAATAAAGTCAGATTTCTCAGAGAGACCGATTAGCCAGCGGGTCTCTTCAAGGCTCTGCCTGGCCTGAACAGCCACTGATCCGGAGTACCCGGCATTTTTAAGTTCTGGTTCAAGGTCGGCAGGAAGATAATCGCGCCTCAGCAGCTTCATCCTGTCATCTATCCAGTCGTATTCCCTGCTGTTATAAATCCAGAAATGCTGATGCGAATCAATTTTCATTCGCTGAATTTAAGCATGATCTTAAGGTGTTTCTGAGGCTCATGTTCAAGCATCTCAAATGCCTCCTGCGTCCGGGTAGGGTTCAGAATATCTGTAACAATAGCATCGGGTTTCAATGTTCCACGGTTCATGTTATCGATAGTTTCTGCAAATTCGCCATGCGAAACCCTTGAAGTCATTATAATCCCTTCTTTCCAGATAAGCTCCTTCATTACAATGGGAGACGGATCGGACGACAAGCCAAGTACACATACCGTACCTGCTCCTCTTATTGCCTGAATGCATCCCCTGACCGGATTCACAACGCCCTGAATATCTTTATAATGGCCAATAGCTTCAAAGGCAATATCCACACCTTCACCTCCTGTAAGCTCTTTTATTTTATCGATGGCATTCGTTGCTGTTGCGTTTATTATATGTATATCCGGGTAGGCTTTTTTTGCTATGGAAAGTCTTTCATCGAGTATGTCGACAAGGATAACTGTGTTTTCTGTTTTTGTTCTCACTGCCTGGAGGATACACTGACCGACCTTGCCGGCGCCCCATATCACTATCCTGTCGCCTGCTTTTACTTTTGCCCTGTTACAGGCATGAAATCCTATCGAAAGCACTTCAACAAGAGCTGCGTGCTTATCAGATATTTTATCTGTTACCTTGTATAACATTGTTTCCGGAACCTTCATGTACTCGCTGAAGCCTCCGTCGAGGTCTATACCTACGAGCTTCAAAGTTGAACATGCAGGATAATGGTGTCTTTTACATGCCGGACAATGACCACACCAGATGATCGGGTCAACTGCCACCCTGTCGCCTGGTTTGTGGTTTTTAACATCAGGACCAACTTCCACTATGGTGCCTGCGAATTCGTGTCCCTGTATCAGCGGAACACTTGTCCGCGGATGAAACTCGCCAAGGAAAACATGCTGGTCGCTGCCGCAGATACATGCATATCCCACTTTCACGAGCACCTCATTGCCTGAGATCTCCGGTATATCAACACTTTTCCATTCTACCTTTTTGTATTCGGTCAGAACTGCTGCATTCATTTTTTTCATATCAGGATCATTTATAAGACTGCAATGATAATCAAAGATGCGGATAATCAGAATCAATAAGCTGCATTTTGATCATATCTTTCCAGAATGAGGAAGGTATCTTACATTGTACCAGTTCCACATTTTCACTTACTCTGCCCGGGTTTGAAGTGTTAAGCGAGATGCTGGCCACTCCGGGAGGGGTCAGGGCAAACTGAACACATGCACTGGCAGGAGCTATATTATGTTTCTTACAGATTTCAAAGAAATCTTCCCTCCATTTAAATATCGACTTATTCGCGGCAGTATCGGGCTTTATAGGGACATAATCAAAAAAGCGGCCACCGGTCAGGAAACCTGCATGAAATACTGCAGAATTTATGATCCCGATACATTTTTTATTCAGGGATTCCATAAATGTCAGGAGTTCCTGAGGATGCCGGTAAATAGTCAGGCTGTTTGCAAACATCACCCAGTCGAGGTCGACTTCACCTGAGATGACCTCAATTGTCTTCCAGTTTTTGGCGCCCACACCGACAGCTTTAACACGGCCCTGGGCTTTCAGCAGCGATAAAGCTTTATATGCTTCAACAATATCCTTAAGAAGTTTTTTGTATTCATCCTTATCGTGTGCTGCAGACAGGTATTCATCAGGATCGTGAACAGACACCAGCGACGGTTTATATATCCCTCCCAGCAATGCATTTCCCTGTTCCCAGCATTCCAGTATCCCGTTATAGCTGATATTCTGCCTGGCATCATTGGTGATGTTCATCCAGACTCCTTTTTCGAAAGTTGGTTCCGGAGTCAGAAGAGGTGTACGCAGCCATCCCAGTTTATTGCTGATAATAACATCATCAGGAGGAACTTTCAGGTTATTCAATATCGTACCAAGCTTTTCGAGAGCCAGCCCGGCACCGTATTTTCCTGCCGAATCAAAAACAACAGTCCCGGGGACATTCCTGATACATTCCTTAACAATTGAGGTCTTAGTATCATCGCTCAATGCTGCGTATAGGTTACCCAGGGCGCTTGTTCCGAAAACGATCGGGGGCACTCTGAGTCCTGTCTTTCCTAAGGGATGGTATTCCATAATCATCACTGCTCAGCCATTAAGCTTATGGCTGTTCTTCTGTGCCGTTAATGCAAGTTCAGTTGCAAGGAAACAGTGAGCCTGGGGCATAGCAGTTTCGGTCCGGTTGACAACATCGTTTACAAGTTGCTCACCATAAGGCATATATACTTGTGAACAGTTAAAATACTTTGTCTCTTTATGATTAACCAGGAACAGGTGATTTGCACCCTGGCGGCCGGTTATATCTATATATTTACGGCATTCTATATAACCTTCGGTACCCAGAATGAATGTCCTGCCGTCACCCCATGTAGCGAGGCTATCGGGTGTGAACCAGTCGATCCGTATATAGCCTGTGGCATGCGGGCTGCGGACCAGCATGTCGCCAAAATCCTGATAATCAGGATATTCAGTGGTTCTAAAATTACCAATCTGTGAATAACTTACCGCAGCCTCTTTGGATCCTGTATAGAACAGGAACTGATCGCACTGGTGTGAGCCAATATCACAAAGTACACCACCTGCCTTTGCCGGATCGAAGAACCAGTCGGGACGTGTTTTCGGCGACATCCTGTGAGGACCCATTCCGATAGTCTGTACCACCTTGCCTATTGCACCCGACTGCACCAGTTCGCCTGCGTAAACAGCAGCCGGATTGCCGAGTCTTTCACTGTACATTATTGAATATATGCGTTTTGTCTCTGCCTGCACTTTCTTCACCTTTTTGAACTGCTCGAATGTTATGATACCCGGTTTATCTGCCATATAGTCCTTGCCCGAGAGCATAACCCTTATTCCCAATGGTGCCCTGTCGATTGGAATTCCGGCGCTGGCTACCAGATTAATAGAGTTATCGCCAAGTATCTCTTCCTCGCTTGCCGCTACTTTGGCTCCCGGGTACGACCGTGTGAAATTACGCAGCAGATCCTGTTCTTTTGCATAGACAGATACCAGTTCTCCACCCCCCTTGATCAGGGCGCCGACCATCCCGTAGATATGGCTGTGATTTATCCCGATAACAGAAAAGCGGATAGAGTTTTTCTGTCCCTGCCGGCTTACCGGTTTTATTACTATCTCATCTGGAAAAGAAGTTCTGATAAGGTCGTGTCCAAACAAATCGGGTGGCATCATTGCATATGCAGAGATTCCCGCAGCAGAGGCAATAGATTGTCTGAGAAAATTACGTCTTTTAAGTTTCATCGGGAGAGTATTAAGCTTTTAAAGATTAAACTTAAAAATAGTTCTCCAAATAAGAAACAAATAACTCTTAATAAAACTTAATGAGCCCAAAGAATCAATAAAAGTGACCGGTTACTGAATCTAACCGGAAGCGACTACCTTGAATAATAAGCCTTGTCTGAACGGAAAGATTCAAGATCAGCTTTTCGGATGTTCCTGTTCTCCGTTTTTGCTTCAGCGGCAGTTCTGAAATACCCTATTCTTACCTTATAATAACCATCTTCAATAATAATACCGACAGGATATTTTGTAAGACCAGCTATCCGCCTGAGATATAACCTGGCAAATTCTTCTGTCCTGAAAGCACCTGTCTGGACAAAATTGTCCCCGGCATGCAGATCCAGGTTACCATAGAGCACGAAGGCAGAGTCAGAACCAATATAAGATTCGATATTACCCTTTTGCAATAACATTCTGAATTCTTCTGCATCATACTTCTTCCTGAAATAACCTACTCTTAATTTGTTGAGATTGTCCTGCTTAATGAACGCAAACGCATAATTACTGATCCTGCGAAGCTTACGGGCCACCTGTTTGCCGGAGGTGCTATTCTGAAAAGCGCCAGCCTGAATATAATATAAGTTACCTGATGTGGTTTTGCCAGTTTCGAAAGCTATCAGATTATCTTTGTCACCTTTAAATTCAGCAATATTCCTGTTAAAAGAATTATCCGGCGAAGCAGCAGATAATCCGGGTTCTCCACCAGTTGAATCAGGTACATTTTGCATATCCTGGTTCAATGACGATGAATAATTAAGATCAAAGTTTATGTTACCGGCAATATCTCCGTTTCTGTCGGCCTTGATTGTGAAATGTTGTTTTTGCCCTGAGGCTGTTATATTCAGCCTTGCCATCTGCAAAGAGTCTGTTATGGAGTAATAATCTCCCGGATCGAGGCCAAGATAACTCCAGTAACCATCCTGTTCTGACAGAGTTTCTGCCTTCAGTCTGCCTGAGTTGTCAAATATCCTGACGGTTATTCTCCCAAGACCTTTCTCCAGGACTCCGTCCCTGAGTATTATCATTCCACTTACCTCTCCTGCTGGTACAACAGGCACTTCGATAATTTTAAACTGATTGGGATCTATTAAAACCTGGTATCTTTTCTTTTCAATCCTCCAGGCGATATTTTCAAAGTCTTTATCGGCCATCTCAACATCATAGCTGATAAAAGGTTCAAGCCCGGTTATACTTATTACTGTATCTTTTTCGAGATATTTTATTTTACCACCACTAACCTTGACATTAAGGTTTTCCACATGTCGTTCATTAGCATCTCTCCTGCCATTATGGTTAATATCGAGGAATGGAATGATGGTAAGCCCGCCCCTGCCGACGTTTGATGATTCAGAAACCTGGATCATTTTTGTTTTTCTTCCTGCCATAAGGCTTCCCCTTAGACCCTGGTATGTGGAGATCTCATTTCTGCCTACTTTAACAGAAGAACTTGCCTGTGCAAAATTGAGGTCAAATTTCATATTCAGGTTGATGCTCCTGTTATTTATAACAAGGTTATCCTCATAGAATAATGAAATAAAACCATTTTTTGAAAACCTCTTTTCAATCTCTTCCTTGTAAAGAAGAAGCTTACCTCTCGTCAGGTCGAGCTGGACTGTTGACCTTAATGTTATCCCATATTTGAGGCGTAAAGAGAGTGCTGCCGTTGAATTAACATATAAAGCCTTATCATTCATCCAGTTAGCATATGTTGAAATATTTGCTGTGAATGACCTGTAATAACCCGATAAAAGCAATTCTGCTATATTGTAGTTAAAATTGGAATAGACATTTTGTTTGTATCCCAGCCGGGCAAATCCTGACATATTACCTACCCTGCCCGGTATTGAAACAGAGATCTTCCTTTCTTCCTGGTAGTTATACAATATTGCTTTCTGTTCCTTAAAATACTTTATATAATCAGCTTCAACAAGTACAGAAGATACCGGGTAGAAATTTGCGGTGCTTCTGATCCTGACACCATGATCGTATTCACCGGTTAATATCAGCTTGCTGAATGGAAGGTAAGATATCTTTAAAAAAGGGATTGCAGGTTTTCCACTGATTGAAGATAAATATTCCATTCCTGCACTTGCAGTAAGATTCCTTAAAATACCATAAGCACCTTCGGCTCTTGCAAAAGGAGTTGTTTTACCATCCTGCAGATAACCTGCTGTGAAGTTATATTCGAATTCTCCCGCAGGCATAAAATTATAGGGAATATTAATAGTCCGCGACTCTGACCGCTCCTCTCCCAGCGGTCCGTAAAATCTTAAGGTTAGAGTTGTAAACCCATATACAAGCGGAACTTTAAACATGTACATCCCGGAAGCATCAGCCCTGGTATAATCTACAAGCTCATTGTTGATATATAATTCAACCAGCCAGTCAGGTTCTGTAACATCCTTGACAGTATATTCCCCCATTGCTTTTCTTGTAGTCGTCGGAGTATTGCTTACAGAAGCCCCTACTATCGGGTAATACAATGAAGAAATAGTCTGGGGTAATACCCTTCCGACGCGTACCTGCTTTACAATATTCTTATTGTTATCGACCCAGCGCCAGGAATAGTTTTGCATCCTGCTGTCAAACTTGAATTTATCCGAATAATTCAGATAAATATCAGTCTCTCCTCCCAGTATCTCTGCTCCTAAGCCTATCCCAGCCTGAATATCTGTCGAACGGCCCCATATCTGATTCGACATAACATACCAGTCAGCCATACCGAATCTGAAACCATGATAATCTCTTTTAATTATTGTATCAGGCTGAAAAGATTCTTCAGTTCCATGAAAGATCCTTTTTCTTGCTGCTTCAAGCCGTTTTTCCTTAACCGCCTGCAGTTCAAAATTTGTTTTAATAATTGCCGACAGGCTCCTGAAGCTAAAAGAAATGTCAATACCCAGGATGCTGCTGAAAGCTGATGACTCAAGGTATCCTGTCCCTGCAGTCATAATTATCGCCTCTTTGCTGGCATAAGAATTATTATGGAAGGTAATCTCCCCTGTTCTGTAATTTATGGAATACCTGTCTTCTTCCTGTCCGAGAAATCCTTCAATTGCCTCTTTTCCCGGAACCAGTGAGAACGGGATCTTCAGGTTTTGAAAAAGTTCTTCAACAGCAATATATAGCTTACCGTCAGTAGTATATAGTGCTGATGAATAGAAACTTCCAAGGTTTTCAACCTGGAAGATGACCGCTATTTCCTCGTAACCGGTTTTATTTGCCTGGGCTTCTGATCTGTAGCCTGAGGTTGAAAGAAGAAACAGCAATATAAAAGCAATGATACGGCCGGATATTGAAATCCCACTGATAAAACTTGTACTCTTTACCATAGATGGACTTATATACCGGTCTGTGCGGATCATTTTACTGTTGATTAAAAATGATACTGAAAGTTCCGGTATATGTACCGGCAGGATTAGCGGAATTATTACCAACAACTATAGTTCCTCCCACCCGCAACTGGGTTATGAAACTGCAATCTCCGCTTACCGGGAAAGAGGATCCGTTACCCCCTTTTTCAGTAGGGCCTATATTAAGAGTAAGTGTACCGCCATTACTCCCTGTGAGTATGGTGGAAGGCGGGTATGTTATTACTACAGACCTTCCCTGGCAAAGGCTTATTTCAAATATTGCTGCCTGGGGAGTTGGAGCTGTCGGCAGAAGAAAAATCTGCCCTGTTGAGGTCCTGCTTCCCTGCCAGTCAACGGTTATCGTCCCACCTGAACTTCCTGAATTTTCGAGACAGAAAGATCCGAAATGGAGGGCTTGTGTTGAATTGACAGTTATGTTACGAGGGGGCATGTTGGGCTGCCCGTTGATCTTAGCCGATAGCGATAACAGCAGCAACAGTCCGGTTAAACCCCGTAGGATATTTATTAAGCAGGTTCTCATTTTTTTAATTTAAAGAGAGATCTTTTTCTGCAAATGACTGGTAAGGAACGTCTTTCGGCGATGTAAACCGGACTCTCAGCCGACCACCCGAAAGTTTGACGTTATTCTCATCGAGCTTAAGGGAGAAGTTGCGTTTGTTCACCGATGTATAAATGGCAACACCTCTCATAGAGCCTACCTCCACGGGTTTGCCTTTAAAAGGAATATAGTCGACTACTATATCGCCATATACAGACATGTTACCAGTTCTGTTTATTGATAAGTTAAGTGTCTTTGCCTGACCCTGCGATGTCTCAAGTTTCAGGTTGTTTATCTCTGAGGTTACTTTTACATCGCCGTTCCTGATGATTACCGGGATGCTGATTCCGAAAACAGGGGTGATCTGCACACTCATCAGCTTCTGGTCTTTTGCGACTTCAGCACCAAGCGGCTTACTTTCTTTTTCAGCTCTGAAATAAAGATGAGACCTGTATTCACCTGCGACCATATCGGAAGACCTCCGCAGCTGGATCCGTACAACCTGTGATTCACGGGGTGCAAGCTTAATCTGCCTGGGGAAGACTCTTAAATACTTATCAGCAAACATCTGGTCTTCAGTCTGATTGCTGATCATTTGGAAGATACCATCTTCTGTCATGTTATACTGTAAAAATGATACATTATAAACAACTGTGTCATTTCCGATATTGACGAGACTTATCTCTTCCTTCTGCTTGCTTCCTTCGAAGACAATTCTTACAGGAGATACAAGGAGGTCCCCCTGTGAAAAAGCATTACTGATTGCTGCAGCAAACAGAATAACTGATAGTGATAGATTTTTTTTCATTTTTTATTTATTGTTGATTGATTTTAAAACACTGTCGCAGACACTAGTCAAACAAGATATTTATCTGGTATTTCCCTGTATAGATTCCGGGAGGATTCGCCTCTGCTGACTTGAGACGAAGTGTTGCGCCAATATTAATTCTTATGGTTCCGAATTCCTTCTGACTTATTGATTTAGTCCAGTTTTCGAGATAGATCTTATTTGCAGTGCTATTGTGATAAAGAGGAACAGGGTCACCAGGAAGCATAACGTTCAGGGTTGGAGATCCTGACCCTGAAATAACAAATACACCAGGGCTCGCCAAACCGGACTGCAGAATGACAGATCCATTTGACACCCTGGTCCCGTCGGGAACAACTGTCACTGATCCTCCTTCATTAACTGCTGAAAAAGTACCAAGGTTCAGCTGAACTTCTTCCTTTACTGTTGCTAACGGCACTATCTCAGTCATTGCTGTCCCGGTGACAGAAACCTGACCTGATGCTGCCAGCAAAGAAACCAATGAAAGTATTGCTAAGATTAACCCTATCCTTTTCATAACCAGTATTATTGATTGTGTTTAAACTATAAGGAAAGAGGAAGGAGCTCTTCCTCTTCCTTTCTTTCTTTTGTGAAGAATTAGTTGTATGCCACGGTTACATCGAAAGAACCGGTATAAAGTCCGGTTGACTGTCCGGCACCAACATTTAATGTTCCACCAACGGTGAATGAGTCAGTACCGGTAGCTGAAAGAGTACCTGTAAGACCATTGGCACCTGCAGAAGCAGTACGTGCAGCAAGATTGTCGATGACCATCGTTGCTGTGTGAAGCAATGATTCGGTAACAGTAATTGATGCAGGTAAAGTAATTGCATAAGTTGTATTTACAGCACCGGATACATTGTATGCAGCATTGGAAGCAGTGGGAGCCTGAGCTGAGAGGTTAACACCACCAGTCTGTGTGCGGACACCCTGGGTTGAAAGAACACATGAACCGCTGTTTCCGGCAAGTACTGCCATGGTTCCAAAATGGAGAGATGATGTCTCACTGACTGTAATCGGAGTCACAATCTGTACTGCTGCTGAAGTATTTTCAGTAGCCTGGGCATTCATTCTGGCTGTAAAGCCTGTCATCATTACGATAACTACGAAAAGAATTTTTGAAATTTTCATTGTTTTTGTTTGTTTTTAATTGTTAGAAATGATTGATTTGATTGTTATACTTATTTAGTTAATCCATGCTATTTTCCTTGTGATCCTGCCTGCAGGATTACTGACGGTTACGAAGAGAATCTGTGAAGATGCATCAAGGCGCATCTCATAAATTGAACCACCCGGGAGTTCGCGCTTCAGCACACTCCTCCCATACAAATCCGTAACATTTAATCCCGATACTGTCGTAAGCTCCGAAAGATCAATTACCAGGCTGCCTCCTGCGACATATATGCCTGCATTGAATTCATTTCCTGGTGCTGATAGTTCTGCAGGTTTTATAAAGTGAATTATAAACCTTGAAGGGTTATCCCTGACCGAAGCTGTAAACTGGTAGTTGCTATTCACTGAAAGATCCTGCATATAATTCATTTCCCTGTCTTCAAGCATCGCCGTGGAAAAGCGGGCTTTGTCATATGATACTTTAAGGTTGAATATTCCATCGGTGCCAGGACGGAACATTACGGGAACTGATGGCGAAGAGATCGTATCAGTTAAATACCTGACAGTAAGCGATTCTTTCCCCGAAGTGGTATAAAGGCTGGGTGCCGTTTCAACCCTGCTGAATATTTTAATCGCCCCTTCTGTCTCTTTTTCAGAACCAAAGAGGAGCTGTACCTCATCAAAGCCTGCACCATCTTTTGAGTCAACACTTATATTTACCTGGTCTGTATTACCGCTGATACCTTTTTTTGACCATGTCCCTGAAACTGTATTGGCTCTGGCAGAATTGCTGATAACTATATTGCTGTTTGAAGAAGAACGAACCATAAAGCCCTGGTGAGGTGCGATATATCGGGTAATACCATTTGTACCAGTGCCACCGGCAGAATTTATCACGCCATAGTTATTTGCCGATGGATTCCATATCCACATATCATATCCGCTGCCACCAGGTTGTAGGCCTGATCTGTTCCAACCCGATGCAGACTGCCAGTCGATATTTGACGGATATGGATTACCGATTAAATTGATCCCCTTAAGTGTAAGGTCTGACCCGTTTGCTGTTACAGGTATATTATATGTACCATTGTTCAGATGGCCGGTAAAATGCTTTGTCGGGTTAAGTTCTTCAACAGAGTACAGGTAACCTTTTCCAGGTACAAAACGGGATTGAGGATGAAGTGTATTCCAGTTAGTACCGCCTGTGGTATTCAATTTATAAATCCAGCATTCTGATTGTTCATCCCATATATACAGGTCATAACCGGTTCCGTTGCCATATGTTCCGGAAGGCACCCATTCTCCTGATATTTCCTGGTCAGAAACAGGTGATGAAAGAAAGTGCCACGCTTCTGCTGGTCCGCTTATATACCTGCCGGCAGTAGCCGGAACATTATCCGTATTATGAAAGAGAGAAGCGGTTCCTGAAGCATCTGACAAAAGGATCAATCCTGAATAACCAGCATTGTTGGCCAGAACGCCTCCTACGGATAAAACTCTTCCGGGAAGGACCGTGAGAGAATTGCCAGAATTTATAACAAGGGAGTTTTCAACACTGAAATCAGATTCCAGGGATACCCCGTTTGTGTTCGCAATAGTGATGTTGAAGGCCCTGTTGCTTAAGAATAATCCGGATACAATGGCCACCGGGCTGGTCCCCGAAAAAGTGACTGTTGATGAAGAAGTTGTTGCATCAATATATGATCCTCCTGATAACCCTGTTATTCCGTTGATTGTAAGTGCTCTTCCATTAACAATAAAGTTGTATGCCGATTGAGAGTTTACCAGGTCACCTATTGTCCTGTCCATATCAAGGATGCAATTTCTCAGGGGTGCCTCATCAAAAATTATATCATCACCTGACGATGGTATTGTTCCCCCTGTCCAGTTCCCGGCGGTGCCGAAATCAGTGCTCAAAGTCCCCTTCCATTTACGGAGAAAATACTCCCATGCCCCAATTGCCGGGATTGTATTTCTCGAATTACCCCCGAAATCGTTAACTATCCCTGTTCCGGCAGTTCCCGCAATTAACTCTGAGAGTTTGTAATCAGAGGGTATTGTGCTGCCCTGGTTCAGGAAAGCAGGATTTATGTTTACACTGTGACTGTCCTGTCCGGTTGAGGCAGCCCAGAGTGAAAGCGTCTGACGGTCGGCAGTACCGAAATGTGCCAGCATCCCCTGTGAGCCTGAAACAAAATAAAGGTTATAATCAACAGACCATCCGGTAGCTGTATTCGGATTAGAGCAGATAGCATAATGGTAACCGCTGCTGCCTCCGCTTCTGGCATTATAAAAAATGTTGTTCCGATAGTTGCTAACTCCCGTTGAGCTATATTTATAAATAGCATAAGTCGGGGATGTTGCTCCTGTTGTAACTGAACCTCCAATATAAACCGTATTGAAGTAAAAGTAATTGTTGCTTGATGCATTGCAGAGATCAGAAATACCCTGGATCAGGTATCCGCTGCTAATGCCGATCCCGATCGATACAATATTATTTGCCACAACTGTACGTCCTGTCTCGATAAGGATTCCTTCTATTACTGATCCTATATTAGATGATGATGCAGAAAGACTGTGGACAAAATTGGATGTCACTGTATTTGTACCTGACGCTGGTCCATAGTACCTGATCCCATACAAATCAGTTTTATCAGAAGGGTTCGTTGATAAAAGGTTGTTTACTGTATTTCCATCTATATTCTGACCTGCCAGTGTGCTTTGAACTGAGATTCCTATGAGTGCCGCTGCATCGGTAGTTGTCGACTGGCCCGAAGCTGCAGAGAGGTTATTTACCATGTTATCCAGAACAGAATTTATTCCCGCCACTGAATATATGCCCCTGGTTCTGGAAGAGGTGCCCGACCCTGTGCTGAAGTTAGAAAGGTTCTGGATTATATTCCCGGAAATCGTTATAGTGCCGGTCCCGGCATTGTATATCCCAACAGTGTATTGTGCATTTGAAGTGCTTGATGATATTGCCTGAAGGCTGTTGGGTGTTGAAACGTCACCGATTGTATTATTGCTTATAATTGTATTCCCGGCAACTGAAGCTTTATAAATACCGTATATACTGGTCGAATAATTTGAATTGCTGTTATCAGCAGTGAATGAACTAATAGTATTATTTTGAACCGTCACGATCCCTGCAGAAGCTATATATATCCCATTAAGGCTTGAACCTGTTGACTGAGCCTGGAGGTATACTGACCCGGTTACAGAAGATTCACCAATAATATTTCCTGATAAATTGCCAACCTCGGCGTTACCCCCTGCAATATAAATTGCGGTCCATGAACCTGAACCTGAATTTGTCCAATCGAACTTTTCTATAATATTACCCTGGATGCTGCTTGCAACTGTTGTTCCGGCGCTTAAATAGATACCATAAAAAATATTGTTGCGGGCACCTGACTTTGTCCAGGAAGTCCCTGTACACTGGGCATCTGTTCCGCCAATAAAATTATTTCTTATTAAGAAATTATTGCCGGTTGTATTGTTTATTCTTATTACTGCAAATTCTACTGATGAAGAAGGAGCCAGTGAGGTACTTTCATAAAAACTGTTTGATTCAATTGTAAAATCTGAAGTATATGAACTTAGTGAAATAGCCTGTGAGGCAGAACTTACTCTCAGAAAATTATATATCTCATTGTTGTTTATTAAGTTACCACTATTTTCACGGCCCGAAGTCCCCAGCGAATAGATTACATTGACAGGCCTGTTACTGCCATTGCTGGTAATCATATTGTAGGTGATGGAATTGTTATCGTTACCGGAACCTGATGCAGAAGAGGAAAAGAAAATTATACCTGCTGAGGTGGATGTAGTACTTCCCTTTATAATGCAATATCTTATTGTGTTAGAGGAAGCAGAATTTATAAACCTGATGGTTGAAGAACTCGCATTTGTACTTGAATTAACCAGCGAGAGTGAGTTGGCCGTACCGGTGCCGTTGATCCTGCCATCAAGTACCACATTATCTGCTCCGCTAAAGTCAATTAACGGACTATTGAAATTCCCGGTAATGGTCAACCCGGATGATGCAGGGTAAATAGTAACTGAAGAATAACTTGCACTGCCGGTGCCGTTTGCATTGAGGACAGCTGATGATGTTTCAGTAATATTGCTGGTCACTCTCAGTACGATGTTACCTCTGAGAACTCCGTTATTAATAGCATTGAATGCAGTCCTGAGTGAAGAATAGGTTTGTCCGGTACCTACAGGAGTCTGAGCATAGAGGCCTGTCAGTATCCCATACATGATGCTTATCAATAGATATGCTTGAATCCTTTTCATCACGGTCAGTTCTTATGGTTCGTTTTAAGTAATTTAAAGATCTGCAGTTCAAGATCTTTAAGTCCAACCGGTTTTCTGAAATAGCCGCTTATCGCTGTTTTGGTTGTATTTACCCTTATTGGCAGGTCCTCTTTTGCTGAAACAGACAGGATAGGAATCTGTGCTGTGGATGATTTTTCATTAAGCATATCAGAAAGGGATTCCTGGTTACATAATGCCCTGTCAATATCATTTATAATGATGTCGGGCCGGAAGATATTCCTGATTATTTCGAATGATGACTGATCATTCCTTGCAATGACAACTCTGTTTTCAGGAGAAAAATATCCTTCAGTCAGTGTTCCGAAATTAAGATTGTCGGTAACAATCAGAATTTTTTTCCCGTGCAACCTGACATCAGTTTTTTCTGGCCTTACTCTATTTCTATTTTTTCCCAGCATTTCTCTCTGTTGAAAAATCAGGTCTATATTATGACAACCATTGTGCCAATCATTATATAATATTGATTTGCTGCATTTTAGCTGGAAGTAGAAAACAATTATAGCAAAAAAAAATCTTCGTTACCGAAGATTCTGTACTCAAAAACGAAGAGAGAGACAGGGTCAGGAAGGCAGTATAATTCCGAATTTCTGAATGCGGCGGTACAGGGCGTTCCATTCCAGATTAAGCAGCCTGGCAGCTTCTGCTTTGTTGTAATTTACCTTTTTAAGAGCCCGAAGGATTGTTTGTTTCTCAAGTTCACCCAGGTCAAAAAGATCAACTGACGACGAACTGGCATCATCAGGAACTGATGCTAAGCCATGGATAGTAATATGGGATGGCATGATCACATTTTTGTCACATAGAATCACGGATCTCTCGATAATATTCCTCAGCTCCCTTACATTTCCCGGGAATGAATATTCATTGAGTAAGGCATAAGCATCCTTATGAATTCCTGTAATGATACGACCTGTTTTTTTCGAAATCATTTCCAGGAAATGATCGGCAAGAACGGGGATATCTTCTTTTCTTTCCCTGAGCGGAGGTATCTCTATGATAAATGTTCCCAGCCTGTGAAACAGGTCTGTCCGGAGGGTTTTTCCTGAAGTAAGCTCATATAAAGGTTTATTCGTAGCTGCAATAATCCTTACGTCAAAGCGCTTTTCCTGTTGCGAACCCACTTTAATAAACCGCCGGTCCTCAAGTACCCTGAGCAACTTAACCTGCAAGGACATAGACATCTCTCCTATTTCGTCGAAGAATAGAGTTCCTCCATCAGTAGTTTCAAACCAGCCGCTTTTATCGGCTATTGCACCAGTGAAACTACCCTTTTTATGACCGAAAAATTCGCTCTCAAACAAAGATTCAGGCACTGCGCTCATATTTACAGCACTGAAGAGTTCTTCCTTCCGGCTGCTATGATTATGAATACCGTGTGCAACCAGTTCTTTCCCGGTACCCGATTCTCCGATAATTAACACTGAAGTGTCGGGAGTCCTGGCAACCATTTGCATCTGCTTCCTTATATTTTCAATACCTGCCGACCTTCCTATAATGCTGCCGAATTCATGGTTAAGGGTTTGGGCAAGGTACCTGTTTTGTTTTTTGGCATTCCTGAGGTTACTATTAAGTTCCGTATATTTTCGTGTCCGTTCAATTGCCAGCCATATTTCATTAAGAGCAAGTGGTTTCCTTATGAAATCAATAGCTCCCTGACGCAGGGCATTAATAACAACATCCATATCACCGACAGAACTTATCATTATCACAGCTATGTCCGGGTGTTCATTCTTTATTTTTTCAAGGACCTGAAGCCCGTCCATCTCCGGAAGCTTAAAATCGCATATCAGAATATCTATGTTTTCATTTTCAATAATCCTGAATCCGGTCGATGGAGCTTCAACTGCAAAAACATTCAGTTTATCCTTTAGGACCGACCGGAGATAATTCCTTACAACAGGATCATCATCAATAATGAGAATATTAACTACGGGATTTTTTTCAGACATAGTGAAAATTTTAAAGTCAGGAATTAACCGGTAACATGATTTTAACCTCTGTTCCCTTACCCGGGATGCTCTTTATTTCAAGTTTACCGTTATTCTTACTGATGAAATCCTTAATAATAAAGGTACCAAGCCCTGAACCCTGTTCCCTGTTTGTCCCGGGAGAAGTAAAATGTTCATTGTTTATAAAGATTTTCCTCTGCAACTCTTCAGGCATACCGATACCGGTATCAGTTATGTTTATTGTAACGAAGTCACCATCAATGACGGCTGTCAGAAATACTTTTCCATTTTCAGGTGTGAATTTGATCGCATTAAAAAGGATATTCCTGATTACGGCATGAATAGATGTCTCATCAAAAAACACTTCAATCTCTTCGGGGATAGTGAAATCCAGGCTAATTTTCTTCCGGCTGGCGGATCCTTCCATAAGATTGATACAGTCAAAAAGTACAGGTGCAAGATCAGCATGCTTTGGAATAATCTCAGGTGATTTACCCTGGGCTCTTGTATATGTAAGAAGGTTGTCAAGAAGCATGGTTGTATCTGCCGTCATCTTTTCAAGGTAATCCAAAATCTCCCTGTATTCCGGGGTTCCGGGAACAATATGCCCGCCGGCTATTGCGCTTACCGTCTGCTGAATACTGGCCAGGGGTGATCTTATGTCGTGGGCAATAATGGAATAGAGCTTATCTCTTGACTTGTTCATTTCGAGTATCCATTTTTTGGATGCTGCCAGGTCGATGTGATTTCTTACCCTGATCAGCAATTCCTCTCTTTTAAAAGGTTTTGTTATATAATCCACACCTCCTGCCCTGAAACCCTCTGACAGATCTTCTGTCTGTTTCTTGGCAGTAAGAAATATCACAGGTATTTCGCTGAGCTTATCATTTTTTTTAATTATCCTGCATAATTCGAGACCATCTATCACAGGCATCATAATGTCGAGAAGGATCAGATCCGGAACGATCTGACCAAGTTGTTCAAGTGCTGAAGCAGCATCCTGGGCCAGGCTGATCAGGTAACCCTCATCCTTCAGTATTTTTGCTGTAATCTGAAGATTATTCAGATTATCATCAACTATCAATATATATCTTTTACTGTCGGCCATGGTTTATCAGGCTATTTGTTTCTGTCAATGATCTTTGCCAGTCCGTAAAGTATTTTCATATAATCATCACGGGATTTTCGTGTATCAAGTTCGCTTTTTACGAGGCAGTCTCTCAGCAGCTTCAGCTGGATATGAGTCTTCACTCTCATAAAAAGTTCCTCTTTTCTGAAGGGTTTTGTTATATAATCGACCCCGCCAACCTGAAATCCTTTCACAATATCCTCAGTATTATCTCTGCCTGTCAGGAAAATAATGGGAATATCTTTTGAGGAAGGATTCTTCTTCAGGATTTCGCATGTTTCAAAACCATCCATTCCCGGCATCATAATATCGAGAAGAATAAGGTCAATTTCAGTTTCTTCAGTAATCTTTATTGCTGAAGGACCGTCAGTAGCCAGGGCAATTTTATAATTCTTTTCTTTAAGGAAATTGCTCACCACCCGCAGATTCTCTGTATTGTCATCAACAATCAGAACAAAGGAATCATCATCAGTCCTGTTCATTCTTATAGATATTGGATAAAATTTGTATTAAACGTGGAAATTGTGCTAAAGTTTCTTTTAATGAATTCAGGTCTACAATTTCGAGTTCCTCAAGGATTGAACGCGAATAATCTTTCAGGATTTCAATGTTGTATTCTTCTGAAATCGCCTTAAGTCGTAATCCAATCTCCTCAATTCTGAACAGGATCATACGGTCCTTTTCTGATTCCCACCGGGGCATAATTTCGTTATTCAGTATTTCAATGACTTCCGGAATCCTTTGGATCTCTTCTCTTGAAAAATGATCAGTCTCTTTAATATCCTTTTCCTCTTCCCTGTAGTCTTCAGGCAGTTTGGTGTGTTTCAGGAATTTAGCCAGTAATGAAATCAGGTCAGCTTTTCGGGCAGGTTTTAAAAGATATCCATCAAAATTCCCCGAGTGTTCGATTTTATCAACGCTGAAGACAGAAGCGGTAAACGCTATTACCGGGATCACTGACAACCGGGGGATTGATTTGATCTGGCGGGCGGTTTCATAACCGTCAGTACCAGGCATCTTAATATCCAGAAGGATCAGATCAGGAGTGAAGTGCCTGAGCATTTCAAGTGCAATATCTCCGCTTCCTGAAGAGGATACTTTCAGTTCATCACCGGCAAGCAAATTCTCAATTGTTTCAATATTGGTAGGAACATCATCAATAACGAGTATTTCAGCTTTTTTGAAAGCAATTTTTGCAGGCTCCTCAATGGATGGCTTTCTTATTACTTCAGTATTCACGATCTCTACATCGGGGATCACGACTTTAAAAACAGAACCTTCTCCCACCTTACTTGAAACAGATATTTTGCCGTTCATTTTTTCAACGAGACGCCTCGAGATTGCCAGACCCAGTCCTATTCCTCCATAGACCCTGTTAGACTGGCCTGATTGCTGGCTGAAAGCTTCAAAGATTATCTCCTGCTGCGATCCCGGAATGCCAATACCCGTATCTTCAACCTCTAACACCAGTGTGCCGGCGCCGGGAGTTCTGATTTCAAAGCCGGCTTTTATGCACACATATCCTTTTTGAGTGAATTTCACTGCATTCCCTACCAGGTTGAAAAGAATCTGTTTAACCCTTATTTCATCTATTAATACAATATTCTGGAAATTATCAGATGTAACAATCCTGAAATCAATATTTTTCTGGACAGCTTTTTCGCCGAACAACATTCCGATTTCCTGGAGGATATTATTAAGATCAACAGGGTTGACAGAAATTTCCATTTTACCTGCCTCAATCTTTGAGAGGTCGAGAATATCATTGAGAAGCGAGAGCAGAAGATTTCCGCTATCCAGGATCGACCTGATCATTTTTTTGTGTTGTTCCGATCCGGTCTTATGATAGAGAGCCTCGCTGAATCCAAGAATGGCATTCATAGGTGTGCGGATCTCATGGCTCATATTTGCCAGGAACTCACTCTTTGCCTTATTAGCGCTGTTTGCCTTATCTCTCTCATCAATAATAGACTGCTCCATGTTCCTCCGCTCATAGGTATTGGCAATAATGCCTGAGACAGTCCGCAGCAATTCCAGCTCCGACTTGCTCCATTTCTTAAATCTTTTGCATTCATCAAAACCTATAAAACCAAAAAATAGCCCGCGGATATACAGAGGATATACCAAGATCGATTTAATTTCCTGTGGTTCAAGTATTTTCACAAGATCTTCAGGCAGATCCGCAATGTTTTCAGAAAACACACAACCTGCTTCAGAAAGTAATTTTTTCCATGACGGTATTATCTCATAAGGTATGTCCTGGAGTTCATCGATCTGGGGTCTTATTCCTTCATTTACCCATTCAAAAGTATTGCTTGTCGTAATGCCATCAGGAGAATCTTCAAAAATATATACACGGCTTACACCTGTATGCTGCCCTATCTTACTCAGGACAGTGTTTATTCTTTTATCAAAGTTATCGAGGAGATTGAGCTCAAGTGATATCTCTGAGAGAATTTCCTGCTGCTGGAGATTTTGTTGCAGAACAAGTTCGTTTGCCTTAAGATCAGTAATGTCAACAATTATGCTGATTGTACCTGCAGTTTTTTTATCTTTAATAAGGCGGTTTGTATATATTAGAACAGGAAACGTGGTACCATCCTTCCTGATAAGTGTGTATTCCTTAGGTGATGAGATATCTGAATTAAGTGCTTCAGCGAAATTTGCAAACAACCTGTTATGGTCAGAAGGAATTACAAGCGCATTTATTTTTATTCCTGCCAAAAGTTCTCCGCTTGTATATCCCATGGTATCAAGGGCATAGCTATTTGCGAACATTATCACTCCTTCGCGGTCAGTTTCACACATCATCTGGGGGAGAAGCTCCTGCTGGTAACGGTATCGCATTCCGCTTTCTTCAAGCTCTTCATAACGGGTACAATTCAATGAAGCCTCAGTAACCTTATTGTTTATTTTGATAAGGTTCGTAAGGATATCTTCATTAATAAAACTATTCTCCCTTATCAGGACGAGAAAGCCAAAATCAGACATGCCCAGGATGTGATAGAACATATTCTTCTCGCATTTCCCCTTTGAAGGCAGAGAATTTCTGAATGCTTCAAGGCTCGGTTCTGTAAAATGATCGGGAACAAGTTTTTCGATACGGCTGAAAACATCCCTTGTTACAAGGGCATAGGGTATTGAAAAGATCATTTCAGTATTATAATCCCCGTTTTGCCCGGTATGAAGCCTGAAAATCGATGCTGTTATACATCCCAGCTCCCTGAGATACACATTAAGTGTCTCACGGAGCATTTTGTAAAGTTTGATACCCCTGCCCGATTCCAGGGCAATCGTATATAGGGTGGATATGTCCGGATCAGTTTTTGACATTGCAACCTGGAACTTTGTGGTTATTAACTAAGCCTGGATAAATGAACTTGTCCATCATCAAAACCCGAAGAACAAAATCTCAGTTTAAATACAAAAGTCCTGATATAAAATTCTATTCAGGCAGAAATACGAAAATAACCATAGAATGATCTCTACCTGCACTCAGGGCACAATCCTCCATCCGGAATGTCTGTGCCGGCTGAAAACACTTTCCCGCACTTGATACATTTAACATCATTCCTGTTAACAGCCTTCAGCCTTTTAACAATTGCCTCATTAAATTCCAGAGCCTGCTGATCCCTTGATAGTGCATAGTTTTCCCTGCGCATTTTAGCGGCGACAGTATCTTCTACTTTGGGAATTGGTACATCAATATTGTTTTTCATCATATAAAGATACATATAAACATTACAATGTGATAATATGGCTGCCAGTTCTCTGCTCAGGACACGGTGAACCTTAATTACTGTTAATCCGCAATATACCCTGGTTCATTAAATCGCTATTCCGGATATTTGTTGTATCTTTACCGCTTAGTCCAGTTAAGCGATTTTGAGCATCTATCTCTGATCAATAACCAGGTTAGTAAACATTTGCACACAATTTTTTTCATGACTGGGAATTATTATATTCAGTAATCAGACTAATAAAACATATGGGAAGATCTCAGGAAACATTCGGAAAAAAAGAAGTAAGATCAAGGAAAGAGAAGAAAAGAAAAGAAAAGGCACAGAAACGCATTCTGAAAAAAACTGAAGGAAAGAAGAACAGTTTTGAGGACATGATCGCCTATGTCGATGAGTTTGGAAAGATATCCTCGACACCCCCCGATGCAGATAAAAAGAGTGTTGTTATTGCTGAAAATATTGAACTTAAGATAACAAAGAACAAACCTGAAAATGCTTCAGGTTTTCTCAGGAAAGGTGTAATTACCTTTTTCAATGAGTCCAAGGGATTCGGTTTTATCCGCGATCTTCAGTCAAATGAAAGAGTTTTTCTCCATACCAGCAACCTGCTGGAACCTGTGGTAGAAAACAATATTGTTGTATTCGAAATAGGTAAAGGACCACGGGGAGCTTCCGCAATGAAAGTCAGGCTATTTAAGGAAGAAACCCCGGAATGATAAATATTGTTATTTTACCCTCTTTGCAGAATTCCTGAATAAATACCGGTTTTTTGCCTCTTCAATATCTGCTCCCGGAGCTATATATATTCTTGTCCTGTGATCAATGATAACTTCTGTCATCTTTGAAAGATCAGGTGACTTAAAAACAGCAGGCTTCTTTTCGAACATAATTATTTGATTTTAAATAAAAAGTCCCGCTTTTGGCGGGACCAAAATTTTTAAATGTTTATAGTAAATAAACTAAGCTAGTTTAACATTTACAGCATTTAATCCTTTTTTACCCATTTCCAGGTCGAAGGTCACTTCATCATTCTCTTTTATATGTTCCTTTAATCCTGATGAATGCACAAAATAATCCTTCTGTGTGTTTTCCTCTTTTATGAAACCAAATCCTTTTGCTTCATTAAAAAACTTTACTGTTCCTTTACTCATTATATGATTTATTAATTTGGCGTAAGGTATGATTAAATGTCGACATATTACTTTTATTCTCAATAAATTAAAATTAATGGCACACCTCATCAAGGTTGTTTCCCTGATTTTTTACAAAGTGAATATCGGGAATCAGCAATATCCTTACAGGAATTAATATACCTGGGTGATAACTCAGTTTACCTGCAAGGACTACAAACAGATTTTCATGATATTATCTGATCCTGGACGAAGACTTGGATAGAAAGATATTATGCTCCCCGGAGGACATTGACTGCACTGGAACAGGATGGTTTCTTATTCAGGATTAATTGATTATCTTTGCAGCAATATTAACACAGTGATTTCCATGTAGCGTTGTCACGCATTTACCCAGCATGCATTTGAGTTCATTTCAGCCGGGATAAAAATCAACCGCTCCCGGAGCCACAATTTAAAATTAATTAATGACAGAATTTGAAGAAATGGGATTCACTCCCGGCATCCTGAAAGCAATTCAGGAGCTAGGATTTGAACAGCCTATGCCAATACAGAAAAAAGTAATCCCGCTTATGCTGGAAGACGAGAACGACATTATCGCTCTCGCACAGACCGGAACCGGTAAAACAGCTGCTTTCGGGCTGCCACTTGTACTCGCAACTGATACGGAAATAAATAGTACTCAGTCGCTTATTCTTTGTCCCACCCGTGAACTGTGCATCCAGATCACCGGCGATCTCAGCGATTATTCAAAGTATACCGGTAATCTTAAGATATTAGCCGTATATGGAGGTGCCAGTATCGACAACCAGATCAGGGGCCTTAAAAAAGGAGTCCACATAATTGTTGCAACACCGGGAAGACTGATCGACCTGATCGGAAGAGGCGCTGTAAGATTATCGAAAGTTAGTACAGTAATCCTCGACGAAGCTGACGAAATGCTCAATATGGGTTTTCTCGACAGCATTAATGAAATTCTAGAAGAGGTTCCGGCAGGAAGAAGAACCCTGTTATTCTCAGCTACCATGTCACCGGAAATTGGTGCAATAGCCAGGAAATACATGGATAATCCTGTTGAAATCACAATAGGAACCAAAAACTCGTCCGCAGAAAATGTAAGCCACATTTATTACCTCGTCCATGCAAAGGATAAGTATAAAGTACTCAAGCGTATAGCAGATTTCGAACCTGATATTTACGGTATTGTTTTTTGCAGAACCCGCAAGGAAACCCAGGAGATAGCATCAAAGCTGATCAATGATGGCTATAATGCTGACGCTTTGCATGGAGACCTTTCACAGGCCCAGAGAGATGCCGTAATGCAGAAGTTCAGGTCGAGGAACCTGCATATGCTGGTAGCCACTGATGTGGCTGCCCGCGGACTCGATGTGGATGACCTGACCCATGTAATAAATTTCAACCTTCCTGAAGACTCCGAAGTATATACACACAGGTGCGGCCGGACCGGAAGGGCAGGTAAAACAGGAATCTCAGTTTCGCTGGTTCACCTGAAAGAGAGACAGAATCTTCAGAAAATTGAAAGGATGCTGAAAAGATCCTTCAAGGCTATGCCCATACCGACAGGAAGTGAAATTTGTGGCAGGCAGCTCTTCCACTGGGTCGATAAGCTTGAAAAAGTTGCTACAGATCACCTTGAAATAGAGAAATTTCTTCCTGACATTAAGTCCAAGCTCTCCGGCCTCGACAGGGAAGAACTCCTAAAACGTGTAGTATCACTTGAATTTGACAGGTTCCTCGATGATTACCGTCACGGGGAGGATATCATTGATCCGGTTCCTGAAAGAGAAGACCGTAATGACAGGCAAGGCAGAAGATCGTCACGCGAACAGTATGATGGTAATTATACAAGGCTGTTCATTAACCTTGGAAAGACAGACGGATTTTACCCTGAGCAGCTGATCGAACTGGTGAATTCAAATACCAGGGGCAAGAAAATTCCTATCGGGAAAATAGACCTTCTAAAGACCTTTTCATTCTTTGAAGTCGCAAACAAATATTCTGATGAACTGATAAGAGTGCTTAACGATTCCAGGTTCAAAGACAGAAATGTAGTAGTTGAGGTCGCCCAGGAAAGAACCAGTCACGACGGGCAGGGGAAATTCCAGGACAGGAAAAAGGTACGCTGGCAGAGTAAAACCAGTGGCAGAAAGAAATCCGGGAAAGAACACAGGAAGTCGTACCGGAACAGGTAATTCCTTGTATAATTCTTTCTATTAAATGATTAGAATTAAAAAGTGGATTAACAGATCACACCTGGCTGTTTACCTGAGAGTGATGATCACTGCTTGCCTGGCAATTCTGCTTCAAGGAAATTTATATGCCCAGAAGACATCCTTCATATACGATAACCTGAAGCGTACGTTTAAAGTATATGTTCCCGCATCTTTTAATAAAAAAGTTCAGCCTCCGCTCGTAATTGCATTGCATGGCCGGGGTGGTAACGGGGAAAGTATGGTTATCATAACACGCAGTGGCTTTAACAAGCTGGCCGACAGGGATGGTTTTATTGTGGTTTATCCCGATGGTATTGATCAGAGCTGGAATGACGGCAGGGTGGACCAGCAGGCTAACGACCGCCCTCTCAGGGAGAACATCAACGACGCAGGTTTCATTGCAGCATTGATAGATACCCTCACAGAAGACTACAACATTGATCTGAAAAGGATCTATATCACCGGTATATCCAACGGGGCAATAATGTCGTACCGGCTGGCCTGTGAGTATCCGGGTAAAATAGCCGCCATAGCGCCTGTCGATGGCAACATACCATACCTGCTTATGCCTGGTTGCTCGCCATCGAGGCCGGTATCAGTGCTTGCAATAAACAATATAAACGATCCTGTCGTTCCTTTTGAAGGTGGAGACATTTACGGGCATTTTCACAGGGTGATGCTTGGGAAAGTCCTTTCTGTAAAGGAATCCGTAGGCTTCTGGGTAAGAAGGAATATGTGCACGCCTGCTCCGGTTGTAACCATGGAACCTGACAGGGATCCAAGGGATGGAACAAGAGTAACAAAAGAACAATACCTGAAAGGGCTGGAAGGAACTGAAGTGATCCTGTATGCTATTGACGGCGGGGGACATACATGGCCGGGTGGTGTCCAGTATCTGCCGACCTGGCTGATCGGGAAAACCAGCCGGGATATAGATGCCAATGAGGTTATCTGGGCCTTTTTTAAAAAACATTTGAGAGAATAAAATGTCGCCTCTGGATTATTACCTGTTCCGTCTGAAAAACCCGATCTTGCCATATGTTGTTCCCTTCACAAGGTCAGCTGCCGGCATATTTACCTTTTCTGCACTCGGATAAGATGCACTTAAATTGCGATTGTAATAAACATCGTATATTTATCCAATAGTTACACAATGGGGGATTCTGATAAGACAAATACTTTTCTTGAAAGAGGATGGCTGAAGCTGGATAATGCAGCAAAACTGTTCCCGGCAATAATGTCAGACAACCTGACATCTGTATTCAGGATTACAGCTTGTCTCAATGAACCTGTAAAATATTCAGCAATAAAAGAAGCAGTGGCCATCACTGCAAAGAGGTTCCCCTATTTCAGTGTTTCTCTTGGAAGTGGCTTGTTCTGGCACTTCCTTGAGTTCAATAACCAGTTGCCACGTATCCAGCCTGAGGAAGATATCCCATGCACTGCATTTGCTGTTAAAAGGAAAAATGAACCACTTTACAGGGTGGTAATAAAGGAAAGAAGAATATCGGTTGAGTTTATTCATATCCTCACTGACGGGGGTGGTGCCATGGAATATCTTAAATCGCTCCTTTACACATACTTTACAATTACAGGAAAAGCAATAAGCTCTCCAGGTGATATTTTACACCCTGATTCGCAACCATCGGAAGAGGAATTTGAAGATGGCTATAACAAATTCTTCAGAAAGCTCCCTCCTCCTGTAAAACTTGTCAGGGCATGGCATCTCCCTTTCAAACTCGACGCCAAACCAAGGCTGAAAGTTCTTCACGCTGAAGTAAATATTAATGAGATACTGGAGGTTTCAAGGAAATATAAGGTCTCCCTTACTGAATACTTTGTTGCCGTTTATCTTTATTCTCTGCATGAGATATATGCCTCAACACGGGGCTATAAGCAAAAGAAAATAAAGCGGGTACTCAGAGTTGAAGTACCTGTTAATATGAGGAACAAATTACCCAGCAGGACAATGCGTAATTTTTCACTCTTTGTACTTCCGGAAATAGACCTGCGGCTGGGAAGCTATAGCTTTGAGGAAATATTGCAGTCTGTTCATCATCAGCTTCAAATCAGTGCAGATGTAAAACAGATTTCCAGGTTTCTTTCATCAAACGTCGGCCACGAAAAACTGTTTTTAGTCAGGGTAATGCCCCTGTTTATTAAAAAAATGGCTATTGCCGCCATATACAGGAGTCTTGCCTCAAAGCGATGGACAGGCATTGTAACAAATCTCGGAAAGGTTACGATACCTGATGATATGTCCGGATTGATCGATTCATTTGCGATAATACCACCGCCACCTAATTTAAAGGTAAAGGTAAGTGCAGGACTGGTTTCATACAGGGATAAACTGCGGATTGCTTTCTGTAATATCACACAATCGCGGGAACTCGAAAGACGCATTTTAATGCATCTTACGGAAGCCGGCATTCATGTACGTATATTAAATAATTTATAAACAGAGGTTATATGGTAATTTGTGTCAATTGCGGCGTTGAGCTTGAGGATGGATTAGATATATGTCCTCTTTGTGGTAAACACCCGGGTAAGAATGATGAAGTAAAAGAAATATCCACCAATTATCCTTCTGATATTATTCATCTTCACAGGAAAGAAAACCTGAGGCACCTCTGGGAGCTGACGGGTATAATCGCATTTTCAGCCATTGTGACATGTACCATCGTTGACCTGCTTATCAGCAAGGGTCTCAGGTGGTCTCTTTATTCCGATTCAGCGGTTGTTGCTGCGTGGCTGATACTTACACTCATTCTGTATGCCTACAGGCGGATGATAATAATAATCCCCGGAATGATCCTGACAGCCCTGGCAATGCTTTTTGTAATAGATACTATCACTCCGGGAAGGAACTGGTTTTTCCCTGTCGGTTTTCCGGTTATAATTGCAGCATCATTTGCAGGAGGTGTAATCCTTGTTCTTTATAACGCTGCGAAATTCAAAGGATTAAATATTATCGCATCTGCACTGATAATCCTTGCCGGTTTCTGTATTCTTACCGAAATGATACTTGATGAATACATGAAGGGGAGTATAGCACTGCGATGGTCACTCATAACCGGGGTATCGGTTCTGCCCGTCTCACTGATCTTTTTCTTCTATCATTACAGATTAAAGAAAGGTAACAGGCTCGACAGCTTCTTCCATATCTGATACCAGTAATAGTTTAGGATAAGTACCGAAGTTTTTCTAAAGACTTCCCGGTTACCATTTCACACCCACCACAGTAATATCATCTATCTGGGGATGGATGCCCTGCCATTCGCTCAACCGTGTTTCGAGTATCTCTTTTTGGACAGACAGACTATTTCCCTGGATATTCAATAAAAGGTTTTTAAAATTCTTATACATGAATTTCTTCATGGTCTCTCCCCCTATCTGATCCATGTAACCATCTGAAAACAGGTAAATTGTATCCTCACGCTCCAGCTTAAATTCATGGGTTGTAAAATCCTTCTCACTGTAATGGATGGAAACGGGTTGCCGGTCACCCCTGATCTCGATCAGATAGTGGTCATCTGATTCCAGAACAAGGAAATTATCCCTGTAAACGGGAAGATTCACATCTTTTTTCCGAACGATATAAATAGGATTGAAGGCTCCTGAAAATTGCATTTCTAAAGAATCGTTGTCAATAATTGCCAGTGCCAGGTCCATGCCATCTTTCTGTTCAAAAAATCTTCCCTCCTGGTTAAGGGTTTCTTTGATTTTCTTCCTGAGGCGATTTAATATCTCACCGGCCCTGTCAAATTTACTCCGGCTCACCTGTTCGTTCATCAATGATAATCCCAGCATGCTCATGAAAGCTCCCGGTACCCCATGACCTGTACAATCGGCAACAACAATAATGATGTAATTATATATTTTCCTGACCCAGAAGAAATCTCCGCTAACGATATCTCGTGGTTTGAAAAGTACAAAATGTTCGGGCAGGAGCTGATCCATAATTTCTTTTGATGGGAGGACAGCTGTCTGAATTCTTTTGGCATAATTGATGCTATCGGTGATCTCCTGTTTCTGTTCCTGCAGCTTATTCTTCTGTAACTCTATCTCATAAGTCCTGTCTCTTACCTTTTGTTCCAGTTCGCGGTTGACCTTTTCTCTCAGGAGTTCATTTTCTTTTAACTGTTCAATTACTCTTTGCTGGGTGCTTTTCATTTCAAGGTTATCGTCTCTCATCTTTTTCCCCAGGGCCAGGGAGAGAATAAGGAACTGGAGAATTGCTCCAATATAAATACTTGCCATCAGGAACATAGCAGAAATATCCGGCGACAGGTTCAGCCTTGTACTTAAGAAATAACCAATATCATCAGCCAGGGTATATATTGTTATTGAAAGAACAGAGATTATGACGCCGACGAGTAACCCTGAAGCAGGTTTATAATGCTGTTTCATTCTTATGGCTACAGCAATAATTATCATCAACCCCAGGATAATCATAGCCAGCATCACTGCCGATTCACAAAATGATCTGAAATCAGTATCTGCTACCGGTTCGTTTCTGAGGGCATTAATCAATAACAGGAAAGAGAATACCCATGAAATAATAAGGATGATTTTTCCGGATTTATGAAATCGTGGTAAGGTTGATGGCAGAATTAGATATACAGAGCTGAACATTGCAAAAAATGTCATTGGCAGGACAGAAAAAAGAGCACTTATTTTCTCGAAGAATTCTATTGCCCGCGGCCAGATAAACTGGGAACCGTACCCCGATAGGTAGAATAAGGTGAAAACAAGGCTCAGGATATAAAGAAGGAAAATCAGGTAGCTTTTATCTTTCAGGAACATATAAATAATCAGGTAATAGAACGAAATGATGAGCATCATCCCAAGTAAGGAGCCTAAGATCAGCCGTTCTGTCTTCTCGAAGTTATTTACATAATCCATTGTGAGGAAATCAATAACCGGAGGATAAATAATGCCCCCTGCCCGTTCTATCCTTATGAACAACGTATCAATGCCTTCCTGCCTGAGATTAAGTCTTATTACTGGTTTATCCTTATAATACGAGTCCTTTGTGTTACGGGCATATTTTTCACCACTCATTTTTTCTGCCAGCTGTCCATCCGGCGATCTCTGGTAAAGGAGTATTGTATCGTATGATCCGCTGAACCTGATAAGATATGATTTATCCTCTATGAGTCGTTTTTTGAGAATGATCCTTAACCATACAGCTTCTGATTCAAGATCGTGGCTTAAAACAGTATTGATCTTAAATTCAGGGTACTTTCTCAGGTCATCATGAAGGTAGAATAGAGAGCTGTCCCTTAAGATTTTAATGATTGTATCCTGGTCGCCATATTCACGGAAAAAAAGTTTCGCCCAACTGTCTGATCCTTTTCTGAAGCTTATAAATTCATCCCCGGGGAGAATATCAGGAACCGGTTTTGTACTGTCGGAGCTTAATGAATATACAGTTGTGCCGTTCTTATTCGGTGAATAAAAGTTGAACCTTGCGGGATCAGAAAAGAAGTGGTTAGCCGATAGTTTCTTAGTTGTGTCTACCAAATAATCGTAAAAACAATTGAACCATGGTTCCTGGTCGGAATCAAGAGTAATGAAATATGTTAGTAGTGAATCTGAATTTTCCCTTAGTATACTGAATTTCATTACTGTACCGCGTGATGCTTGTATGAAATCCTGAAAATCCTGATTTGTGATACCCGCCCCTGAAACCTTGTTACCATTGATATAAATGATTTTGTCGCCTTTCTTCAGCCCGTATTTTCTGGAGTCTGTTCCTCCGCTGAATCCCTCGAGGTATGCTGTATCATCATCAAGATTTATATAACAGCTGTATATTCCATCCGACAAGATAGTAACGGTTTGCGCACACAGATCTGATAATGAAATTAGAAGGAGTATTATAAGGGAAGAGAATCTCATACAAAGTTTTGAAAGAGAACCACAAGCCGTAATAGAATACAAGTTACAAAAAAGTAATTACATTCAATCGAAAGGGTAATTTATCTGGAGAAACTATAGTGATGATGAAAAAGTACTTGGTGGCAGGGTCAGTGGGTCAGAATCTTGTGATATAATAACAGGAATTGTGTTTGAATTAAGTATCTGTTTATATGTGGTTTATAATACAAGCTAATAAAGTTTTCATATATACAACAGGAGTATGGCAATAACAATCAGTATTAATATCTGTGAAAAATTATTATTTTTGCGGGCACATATAATGCCTCCCCTGAAAAGGTGAGGCAGTTAAGGACCTTCGAATTCTTTTACGGCGATGTGTACAGATCGGAGAGGCGAAGGAGTTGAAAGCGGGGTGTGGCGCAGTTGGTAGCGTACTACGTTCGGGACGTAGGGGCCGGAAGTTCGAGTCTTCTCACCCCGACAAAAAACAGAGTGAGAGTGTGAGCGGGAGCGAGCACTCTCATTCTGTTTTCTCACACTTACACTCACACTCACACTTATAAAATATCTGTTGTCTGTAGTGAATGAAAGGTTTTTTCTTTTTAGTCAACCCATGGAAGTCCGCCGCCAGGCAGTCTTCTCACACTCACACTTATTTAATTTCTGTCACCAATAACGAATGAAAGGCTTTTCCGTAATGGTCATCTAATTGAAGTCTTTGAATTATTGTCTGCTCATTCGCTACAATAATAGTTTATTTACAGTTATTTACAGGATTTTATGAACTTGATTTGACCCGAGAAAATAAGAAAATGTAACTTGAATTGGATCGTTTTCTTATTTTCTAGTAACACGGCACATTCATCATTTCCGTGAATTATGCGTAAATTTGATTTAGAACTCTCGCTGGGTTTAATTGAAACGGCCTTTTTAACTTCTGAATTGGAAATCACAAATGGTGATATCCATTTAGTCAGGACTATTAGTTTACCAAAATTAAGGAAGTATATGGCAACCAATTTCAATTGATCAATATGTGAAAATTCAATTGTCGGAATATTCGATGATGATGGATATGAGATTTATGTGTAATCACAATCAATACTATTATGGAAATGTTTTCAGATGATGAGGATGACAATGCAACGCCGGAAAAGCTTCCAATTTTCCAGAAAGGACAGGAGATCTATGATCTGGTTACAAAGATCACTGATCTGATCCCTGAAGATAACGAGCACTTAATGTTTGTAAAATCATGCATGCTTGATGATGCTGCCCAACTTACTGTTAAAATAGCCGGAGCAGAAGCCACAGGATTATATGATCTGAAAATGGAATGCGCTGCAATAATCAGGAAAGCAGCCCGGGATCTGGTTGTTCAGCAACATTCCCTTGAAGCTTTCGGCTTTAAGGACACAGAATATTGTGAAATTATCAGAGATCTTGTGGAAGAATACAGACTGCTGTTCATCAAATGGGTGGCAGACTTTGATAAATGGGATTATGTTATTGACCGGTGGGGATTATTCAATCCTCCCGGCGTTGGTCCATTCGATAAAGATCCGGATGATGATATTCCATTTCCAGGTTTTAAGGAAGATATTGATGAATAATACTTATACGGATCTTTCTTTAACCAGTTTACCAAGGTTTTTGATAGAGAACAATATCAGCTTTAAAAATAAAGTCTGAAAATTATAATTATATGCATAGACATATAACAAACAAAATTAAGTTAATATTATACCTGAAAGCATATAAAATATAATATTATAGTATAATTATACTTATTTGCATATATTTTATTAAATTTACGCAATATTATATTTAATTACATATAATGAAAAAGCTGGCTGAATTTGTAAAGGAACGCCGTAAGGCGGTCAGGCTGACCCAGGATGAATTTGCAGGAAAAGCAGGTGTTGCTCTGACAGTGATAAGAAAAATTGAGCAGGGACAGACCAATCTGAATATGGATAAAGTAAATCTTGTGCTGAAAATGTTCGGACATGAATTAGCTCCGGTTAACAGTAAAGACCTTGCAGAATGAGACAGGCGAAAGTATATTACAACGAAAATCTGGCAGGGATTATCACGGAAAACAACGAAGGTGAATATGTTTTTCAATATGACTCTGAATATATAGAAAAGCATCCGCAGGATTTTGTAACGTTTACCATGCCGGTTACAGAAAAACTGTACACCAGTAAGATCCTGTTCCCATTCTTTGAAGGTCTGATACCCGAAGGATGGTTGCTTGATATTGCTTCACAGAGCTGGAGAATAAATAAGAATGACCGTATGGGATTGCTTCTGGCCTGCTGCCAGAATTGCATCGGAGCTGTAAGTGTTATACCAATTCCGCAAAATGATGGAGAATAGATGTTTATATTGTTATGAACCTCTTGACAACGAAAAAGATCTTCATAAGAAGTGTTCACTGAATTTTTTTGGAACAGCAATTCCTCCGGTGCTCCCATATTCACTGGATCAAATGGCCGAACTGGCAAAGGATGTTGTGGAGCGTAGTGTAACCGTACCAGGAGTGCAGGCAAAATTATCTATGTCACTTGTTAAAGCAGCTACTGATAAGGCTGAATCAAGATTAACAGTAGTAGGAGCACTTGGAGGAAACTATATATTTAAGCCACCGTCTGAGAGGTTTCAGGAAATGCCACAGAATGAGCATTTAACGATGCGCATTGCAGAATCTTTTAATATCCCGGTTGTACAATCAAGCCTGATAAGTCTGGCATCAGGTGAGTTGTCATATATCACAAAAAGGTTGGATCGAACTGACGATGGAAGTAAGATTCATATGCTGGACATGTTCCAGATAACAGAAGCCTTTGATAAATATAAAAGCTCACTGGAAAAAGTTGGAAAAGCAATACATAGTTATTCCCAGAATACCATGCTGGATAAAATAGTCTACTTTGAGCTGAATATTTTCTGCTTCCTGACCGGGAATAACGATATGCACCTTAAGAATTATTCAATGATCAGGAGTGACTCCGGCTGGGTTCTGTCACCTGCATACGATCTTTTGAATGTTGCAATAATACTCCCTGAAGATAAGGAAGAAACAGCCCTGACACTTGAAGGGAAGAAGAAAAAGCTGTCAAAGGGAAATTTTATCAGTCTCGCTAAGAACCTGGATTTAACAGCTAAGCAAATAGAAGGCGTATTCATAAGAGTGAAAGAAAACCGGCCAAAAGCAATTAACTGGATTGAAAAATCATTTCTGACGGAAAGCATGAAAAAGGAATATAAAAAAATAATGGAATCAAGATATAAGCTACTGGGCTTAATATAGTACGAACACTTTTCCTTATCTTTACCCCACACGCTCGCTGCGTTGAATAAACATTTATTATTCTGTTTTTGGAACATTTGTTTGGATAGGTAGCAGTAATCTGTTGTGCTATTTCTGATCTGAAGAGTCCTGTAAAGGACTGAAGGTTGGTAAAACGTACAATATAGGAAGGATGTTCCGTCCCAGCTGGGACGGCAGGTTTTAACCACGGGTTCAATCAACCGACCTTTTATGCCTAACAGCACAGAAAGCTTAATGAATCAGCTAATGAACAAAACGATTTAAAAACATAAATTACCAATTAGGAGAAATATTAAAAATTAAATAATTATGGCAAATACTTACACACAGATCCACATTCAAGCAGTTTTCGCAGTGCAGAACAGATTATCCCTGATTTCGGAGAAATGGAAAGAGAGGCTTTACCAGTATATTACAGGCATAATCCAGAATAATGGTCATAAAATGCTTGCAATAAATGGAATGCCTGATCATATGCACATTTTATTCGGTATGAGGCCAGTTCAGTCTTTATCGGATCTAATGCAGGATGTTAAGGGTGATTCATCAAAATGGATTAACAATAACAGGTTTGTTGCTGGCAGGTTTTCGTGGCAGGAAGGTTATGGTGCATTTTCATACGCCAAGAGCGATCTTGGAACAGTTATATCATATATAATGAGTCAGCAAGAACATCATAGAGGGAGAACCTTCAGTGAGGAATACCTTAAGTTGTTGGATGAATTCGAAGTTGATTTCAATGAAAGGTATATTTTTAAACCTGTTGATATAATATAGCTGATCATAGAATCCTGCTTATGATATTTAAGCATAAATTATGTCATGCCAGTGACTGAAGATTGGTAAAACGTAAACAAAGGAAGGATGTCCCGTCCCGGCTGGGACGGGAGGACGTATCGCTGAGTTATTTTACCAACCTGATGTGCCTATGGCACAAAAATGCCAGCTATAAGTTAATATTAACTGATAAACATAAAACATGAATTAATCAAAAAATAACGAAGGTCTTCCCTATCTTTACCCAACACGCCCGCTGCGTTACTAAAATTGTTACATTTATTTTATGGAAACAGTCCCAAACAAGGATCTGCAACTGGCATTCGATTTTGTCCGGTATACAAACCGTAATATCTTCCTTACCGGGAAAGCAGGGACCGGAAAAACAACATTTCTCAGAGAACTAAAAAATTTATCCCCAAAGCGCCAGGTCATCGTGGCTCCCACTGGTGTTGCTGCAATAAATGCCGGTGGTGTCACAATTCACTCTTTTTTCCAGCTGCCCTTTCACCCATATATTCCAACATTTTATCTGCCGGGAAACAGTACCAGAAAAATGGCTGACCAGAATAATCCCACCGGCTATAAAATGAGTCGTGAAAAAATCAACATAATAAAAACTCTCGACCTCCTGATAATCGATGAGATAAGCATGGTGAGAGCCGACACTCTCGATGCTATCGACTCTGCTTTGAGAAGATATAAAAACCACCACCTGCCATTCGGCGGCATACAACTTTTAATGATAGGCGACCTTCAGCAGCTTGCACCAGTCGTAAAGGATGAGGACCGCGAAATTCTGCAGCCTTATTATTCTTCATTTTTCTTCTTCGGAAGCAGAGCCCTCGCAAAAGCTGATTATGTTACAATCGAACTTAAACATATCTACAGGCAGACCGACCAGGCTTTTATCAGGCTCCTTAATAAGATCAGGGATAACCACGTTGATCCAGAGGTTTTGGATGAACTCAACAAGAGATATATTCCTGATTTCGACTCTGATACAGGTGGCGGATATATAACCCTCACAACTCATAACAATCAGGCCAGGGCAATAAATGATTCAAAGCTTGCAAGGCTTCCCGGTGAGTCCCATTCTTTCACGGCCGTAATAAAGGATGAATTCCCTGAACTCTCATACCCGAATGAAGCTGAACTCATCCTGAAAACCGGAGCCCAGGTCATGTTCGTGAAGAATGACCTTTCTCCTGATAAGCTTTTCTTCAATGGCAAAATTGGAAAGATCGTGGATTTTGAAGAGGATGCAATTGTTGTACAATGCTCTGGTGAAGAGCTGCCAATTTATGTGGAAAAGGCTGAATGGCAGAATGTTAAATACACTCTCGACGATGAGACAAAAGAGCTTGATGAGAATGTTATCGGCACATTTACCCAGTACCCTCTCAGGCTGGCATGGGCAATTACGATACATAAGAGTCAGGGACTAACATTCGAAAGGGCCGTTATTGATGCGAAATCGGCTTTTACACATGGGCAGGTTTATGTGGCTCTCAGCAGGTGCCGCAATCTTGAAGGTCTTATTCTCAGCAGCCACATCTCTCACCGTAGCTTTATTGATAACCCGGTAATTTCAGGATTCATTAAGGATTCGACACAAAACCAGCCGGGACCAGAAGTGCTTGCTGAATCAAAAAAAGCTTACCAGCAGCAGTTACTGTCTGAGCTCTTTGATTTTACAGAAATTGCTAACCGGCTCAGCTACTGTCACAACCTTATCAGTGAACATTCCGGCAGTATCCTTGGGAATCCCCTGGAAATGCTTGAAAAAACACTTGCTTCCTTTAGAACAGAAATAATAGAGGTGTCCGGGAAATTTCAGCTTCAGATAAAGGAACTCCTGAACAGAGAACCTGATCCTGAATTAAATGCTCCACTACAGGAAAGGATTCAAAAAGCAGCCGTTTTCTTTTCTGAAAAGCTGCAGGACTCCATGAAGGATATACTGGCAGGCTATAAGGTTGAAACCGATAATAAAACAGTCCGCAAATCAGTCAACGAGGCTTTCAGCAGGGCAGCCAGGGATTGTGCCATGAAACTGGAATGCATTGATTCTGCAAAATCAGGTTTTCAGATCAGCAAATACCTCAATGCCAGGGCAAAGTCGGCTGTTGATATCCCTCCTGCAAAAACCCATTCACGAAAAGAAACTAAAGATGAATCCGGGACCTCTTTGCATCCTGACTTGTTTGAAGCTCTGAAGGAGTGGAGAAACAATAAGGCACATGAGCTTGATATAGCTCATTTTCAGATAATGCATCAGAAGACTCTTCTAGAACTGTCTAATATGCTGCCACAAACCATTTCTGCGTTGAAACATGTAAGGGGTATAGGCCAGAAAAAAGCTCGTATCTACGGAGATGAGTTACTTGAACTGATAACGGCATACTGTAAAATGGAGAATATTGACATGGCTGATACTCCTGTCTGTCAACAGGAAAAAGTAGTAAAAAAGAAGCCGGATACAAAAAAAATCACCCTGGATCTGTTTAATCAAGGTAAATCAATCTCTCAGATTGCAAAGGATCGCGATTTAAGTCTCTCAACTATCGAAAGTCATCTGGCACATTATGTGCGGATAGGCGAAATACCTGTTAATGAGTTAGTCCCTCAGGAAACAGCTGATCTTATAACCAGTTACTTCAGAGATAAGGATGACCTAAAAATGGGACCCGTCAAGGATGCTCTCGGAGAAAAAGTATCATGGAGCGATATCAGGTTCGTGCAAAGCCATATAATGTCCACCAGGAATCCCGGGAAGGAATAATGTGATATTGTTAAGTTCATTTATGTTTTCCACACTATCTTTTATATCTTGATCCTTACCCGCCATCCTCTATCATTTCCCAGGTCTGAAACCTTAAAGAAAGAATAATATTGAACCAATATCGGTAAAAAGATAATTGTTATTCAATCCTATAAAAATTTATGTACTCGTCTGGCCCTTCGTTTATCTTAAATAAGGTCGTAAATGTGACAGCCATTATTTTTATCTTTACTATATCTTGTATTCCCTTTTATGACAACAAAACCCAGGATCTTCTCAATCGACATAATGCGCGGACTGACACTCCTCCTTATGCTCTTTGTAAACGACCTTAACATGGATACAGCTCCCTCATGGCTTGGACATATGGAAGCCGATTTCGATGGCATGGGGCTTGCAGACTGGGTATTCCCGGGATTCCTGTTTATCGTGGGACTTGCAATCCCCTTTGCGTTTTCAAAACGCCTCGAAAAAAAAGAATCGACATTCGATATCAGCAGGCATATAATTATCAGGTTTATAAGCCTAATTATAATCGGTGTACTCATGATGAATACCGACAGGGTAAACCCCACACTTACAGGCATTGGCAGAAACCTCTGGACTTTACTGATGTACATCGCCGTTTTCCTCATCTGGAATGATTACCAGAAAAAAGATCAAAGGTATTACCTTGTAAATGGCTTGAAATTTGCCGGAATAGGGATCCTCATATTCCTGGTATTTAAATTCAGGTCGGGAGAACCTGAAAATAACGGATCCCTGATAACCGGTTGGTGGGGAATACTGGGACTGATAGGCTGGGGATACCTGGTATCTGCATTTACATACCTGCTATGCCGCGACTCCATAATCAAAACCCTGGTTGTTACTCTGATCTTCCTGGCACTGAACATAATGTCAGGACTCAACATGACAGGTCAGCTTGATCCCCTGAAACCAGCCTTCGGAGTGCTTATAGATGGCAATGTTCCATTTATTGTTCTCTCCGGGCTCATCGGCGGCCTGATTCTGAAGAAATACCAGGCGGAGAAATTCCGAATCGTGATCGCAATATTCTTTGGACTGGGAATATTCTGTATTGCTGCCGGCTTCATTCTGCGTCAGTGGTTTATCATATCCAAGATACAGGGAACGCCAAGCTGGGGGATGATTTGCAACGGCATAAGTATGCTCCTCTTTGCCATTATTTTCTGGATAGTGGATGTAAAAAACAAAAAAGACTGGGCTATATTTCTTAAACCTGCCGGAGAAAATTCACTTACGACATACCTTGCTCCCGACATTTTATATTACCTGATATGGATGTCGGGCGTTCCCGTACTTATCTATAAAGAATCTCAAAATCCCTGGATTGTAGTTATCGGATCGCTGGTCTGGGCAGTACTTATGTCTCAGCTAACAGCACTTCTTTCGAAGCTGAATATCAAACTGAGAATTTAATGATCTGGCTAATATCTTATTCCCGGCTCATGGAATAAGGAAAAGCATCTCCTTTAATACCTCTTCCTTTATACGGGTTGGCTGACATCCTGAACAGAAGCTGGCCCCCTTTCATAATCTCCTTATGTGTTACATAGTTACGATCCAGCTCCTTGCCAAAAAGTCTTACTTTATCAACATAAACATTCTTCGTGCTGTTATTTTTCGATTCCACTACGAAACGTTTCCCGTTTTCGAGGTACAGAGTAACCCTGTCGAATAATGGAGAGCCAAGTGCATATTCCCCTGTTCCGGGAGTAACAGGATAAAATCCCAGCGCAGAGAATACATACCAGGCAGAGGTCTGGCCGTTGTCTTCATCGCCACAATAACCATCGGGTGTATAATTATAAAGCTTATCAAGGACTTCCCTGACATGATATTGAGTATTCCAGGGTTCCCCGGCATAATCGTATAAGTAGATCATGTGCTGAATGGGCTGATTACCATGTGCATAATTGCCCATATTCATTATCTGCATTTCCCTGATCTCATGTATTACCGAACCGTAATAGGAATAGTCAAATACAGGAGGCACCTCAAATACAGAATCGAGCTTGTTCACAAATGCCCGCTTGCCTCCCATAAGATTTATCAGTCCTGCAATATCCTGGAAGACGCTCCAGGTATAATGCCAGCTGTTGCCCTCAGTAAAAGCATCACCCCATTTATAGGGACTGAAAGGCGACTGGAATGTTCCATCTTCATTTCTGCCGCGCATCAGGTTCCTGGCAGGATCAAAGACGTTTTTATAATTCAGGGCACGTTTTGAATACAGGTCAATTTCATCCTTTGGTTTACCAAGCTCTTTTGCAAGCTTTGCAATACAGAAGTCGGCATAGGCATATTCAAGTGTCCGTGCAACATTTTCATTTATACCTATATTATAAGGGATATATCCCAGCCTGTTGTAGTAGTCAGCGCCAAGTCGTCCCACGGATGATACCGGTCCCGGCCCCTTGGTGTTCTTGATTATCGCTTCATAAAGTGTTTCAATATCATATCCTCTTATGCCTTTAAGGTATGAATCTGCGATTATTGATGCTGAATTGGAGCCTATCATGCAATCGCGGTGCCCGGGACTAGCCCATTCGGGGAGCCATCCGCTTTCCTTGTATGTATTGACGAGTCCTTCCATGATCCTGGAATTCAGATCAGGGTACATCAGGGTGGTAAATGGGAAGAGTGCCCTGAAAGTATCCCAGAAACCGTTATCGGTGAACATGTACCCCGGCAGCACTTCGCCGTTATAAGGACTGTAATGAACTATATCATTTTTTTCGTTTACCTCATAAAATCCTCTGGGGAATAATATCATCTTGTAGAGGCATGAATAAAAAGTCCTTCGCTGGTCGTCGGTTCCACCTTCAACCCTGATACGTCCAAGCTCATTGTTCCAGGTTTCTTTCGCCTGCTTCATTACTTTCTCAAAGTCCTTCTCGCCGGTTTCCCTTTTAAGATTCAGCTCTGCCTGTTCCGGGCTTATAAATGAGGAGGCAACTGTAACATTTATCTTTTCGTCTTTTTTTGTACGGAATCCCAGGATGGCACCGGCATGAGAGCCTTCCTGTACCAGTGAATTCAGATCCAGGGTATCGCCATGCCATGTTGAGGACGTTGTAAAATCCCTGTCAAAGACAGCAACAAAATAATTATGGAAATTAGCAGGAACGCCTCCCCTGTTGTTACGGCAGTATCCTATAACCTTGCGCTCAGCGGGAATGATCTTTACCATTGAACCCCGGTTATAGGCATCGATCAGAATAAAAGATGAGTCGCTTTCAGGAAAGGTGAACCTGAAAATTGCGCACCTCTCTGTCGGAGTAACCTCAGCAGTAACATTATAATCAGCAAGATATACGCTATAATAATAAGGTTTAACGACTTCAGCCTTATGCGAAAACCACGAGGCTCTCTCATCCTCACGGATCTTCAGCTTTCCGGTCTCTGCAAAAAGAGAAAAAGCTGCATAATCGTTTATCCATGGACTGGGCTGATGGGTCTGCTTAATACCCATTATTTTATTGTCGTCAAAAGTATAAGCCCATCCGTTACCCATCGGCCTGGTTTGAGGCGACCAGAAATTCATACCCCAAGGAAGAGCAATTGCAGGGTAAGTATTACCATGCGACAGCCTGTAATCTGAATCTGTTCCCATAAGCGGGTTTACAAGCTCAGCCGGGTCAAAATCTTTCCTGGTGAGTTTCTTCTCCCTGCATCCCCAGAATGATAATGAGATAAATAGAAAAAGTACTGTTAATGTTTTAACAATCAATCGGTTAATTATTGAAGTATACATTGTGTTTATATTTATGAACTATATACTGATTTCTTCTCTTTCCAATTCTTTGCGCGGGCACCTCAGCAATACAACCTTGAGGTAGTCCAGATGGTCTCTACTCTGCCCAATAAAGTGGAATTTACAACAATCCCAGCTTCACCAGCTTCTCAAAAACCATCTCCGGTGTCAGCCAGTTCATACATGCGAAATCACCTCTTTTGCATTCACCTTTCCCATAAACGGTACAGGGCCTGCAGGTAAGCTCTTCAACAGGAATTCTGATGGAGTATTCGCCTGGCTGCTCCCAGGCTCCAAAACCTGCAAGTGGATCTGTGCCTCCCCATATTGAAATAACTTTGGTACCGGTGAGAGCCGCCATATGCATGTTTGATGAGTCCATGCTGATTAAAAATCTGATACTTCCCATAAGTGCAATTTCCTCATCAAGACTCAGGGTGCCTGCAACCAGCACTGCATCAGGAACTCTGTTTTGCATCGCAATTAATGAAGCGGTCTCCTCCTTCCCCCCGAAAAGCCAGAACCTTGCCCTTACCTTCTCAGCGATCATCTCCATGAGTCTGATCATATATTCCTCGGGCCATATTTTAAGACTATGTTTGGCATAGGGTGATATGCCGATATGGATCCTGTCATTTTCTGTCAGCAGTTTTGATGCTATGAGCTGCTTCCCTGAAACTGAGGTCAGCCAGGGGCCGGCGACTGGCATCAGATTGAAACCAGCTTGCTGAAACACTTTTTTATACCTGTCAACCGAATGGGTAAGCTGAGACTTTTTTGTTCCAGTGATCAGTTCCCGTTTCGCTTTACGGTCCTTATCTATAACCCTGATCTTAACGCCTGCAAGCCTGAACAACAACCGTAGTATCTTCGATCTCAACACGTTATGAAGATCGAGAACGTAGTCGAAATCGTATTCTTTTTTCAATTCAGTAAAGAGCCTGTACAAGCCTGGAATGCCACTATGTTTTTTGTTAAAATCAGCAAGGCATAGCTTAACATTAGTGAACGATTGGAAGAATGGTGCAAAAGAGGGACGTGTGAGAAGTATTATTTCTGTCTCAGGAAACTGAACCTCCATGCTCCTCAGCACAGGTGTCAGAAGAGCAACATCACCCATTGCTGATGTTCTGATTACAAGCAGTCTCATTTCAGTATTTGCCGTATGATTTTTCCTCGATGAGGCCGGAGGAGGTTTTAAGATTTATTTCACGCTTTATCTCAGCTCTCCTGTCATTCCTGAAGTACACTGAACGGGCAGTCTCTATAAACTCTTTCCCGAAGTCTTTTTTTCTCTCAAGATCGCGTATCCTGTCTTCAATATCCCAGAGTTCACAATTCACTTCATAGAGAGCTTTGTAAAGTGGATCTGAGATGCTTAAAATTGAAGATGTTACGCCTATCAGCTCATCATATTCCCGCTTAAGGTTTATTAATTTAGCCTCATCCTTTATCCGTTCGAGCTTAATCTGGATGATTGTCAGCTTATCAATTATTTCGCCATTGGAAACTTCAATTTTCATTATCAGGTTCTTTATTCAAAAGTAACAAAAATTAATATGGATCGACATCCACGATGATCCTTAATCCGCCTGCACCTTTTTCCTTCTCAACCCGGCCGATTGTTTCAGAAATTATCTGCTTTGCTCTTGTGAGCGGCACTTCCTTTTCAATCTTTATGAGTATCGTTTTGATATACCAGAGCTGAATCTGCGAGATGACAGGAAATTCAGGACCAAGTATTCTTTTTCCGAAACTCTTCCTGAGATCACCTGCCAGTGAATCGGCAAACTGATTCAGGGCTGCACGATCCCTGTGCTTCAGGTTTATCTTTATCATCCTGCAGAATGGAGGATAACTGAATGTCATTCTTTCTTCAGCCTGCATCCTGTACATTCCAATATAGTCGTGACGCAACACGAGCCTTATAATTTTGTTTGCAGGATCGGAAGTCTGTATTATTACTCTTCCCTGTTTTTTCCTTCGTCCGGCTCTTCCGCTTACCTGCTCCATAAGCTGAAAACTTCTTTCATGTGCCCTGAAATCAGGATAGTTAAGAAGGTTATCAGCATTCAGGATGCCAACCACAGTAAGATTTTCAAAGTCGAGACCCTTGGAAATCATCTGTGTTCCGATGAGGATATCTATCTGCCTATCTTCAAATGCCTTAATGATCCTGTTGAAAGCGTTTTTATTCCTGGTGGTATCCTGGTCCATCCTGGCAACTCTTGCTTCAGGAAAAACAACTTTTATCTCATCCTCAATCTTCTCTGTCCCAAAGCCCCTGGTTACCAGTCCGTGAGAGCTGCAGCTGCCGCAAAGCCGGGGCATCCCTGTTGAATATCCACAGTAATGGCAAACCATCCTGTTTATGCTTTTATGGTATGTAAGGTTAACGGCACATTGCTTGCAGACCGGTATCCATCCGCACTCCTGGCATTCAATATATGGTGAAAATCCCCTCCTGTTCTGGAACAAGATAACCTGCTCATTCCTGCCAAGTGCATCATCGATTGAATTCAGCAGTTCAGGGGTGAAGTGCGAAACCATCAGCTTTTTCCTGTATGCCTCCCGTGTATTTGCCACTATGATCTCCGGAAGCTTAATCATTCCGTATCTCTCCTTAAGCTCTGTGAGTCCATATTTCCCGGTTACTGAATTGTTGTAGCTCTCTAGTGAAGGGGAGGCCGATCCGAGAAGTGTTTTCGCCCCATGCAGTGAGGCCAGGACTATTGCTGAATCACGGGCATGATACCTTGGTGCCGGTTCGTTTTGCTTGTACGATCCATCATGCTCTTCATCAATAATCACAAGGCCCAGGTTGCTGAAAGGCAGAAATACTGATGAGCGGACACCCAGAATAAGCCTGTAGCCATTGTCCGGATCTGCTTCAGCAACTTTTTTCCATATCTCTACTTTTTCCTGGTCGTTGAAACGGGAATGATATACACCGGTGACATCTCCGAAGTGCTTCTGGAGCCGCAATATTATTTGCGTTGTAAGTGCTATTTCAGGAAGCATGTAAAGCACCTGTTTCCCGATCTTAAGTTGTTCCTCAATTAGATGAATGTAAATCTCTGTCTTGCCGCTCGATGTTATGCCATGAAGCAGAACAATATCTTTTTCCTCAAATTGATTTTTTATTGATCTGTATGCGGCCTGCTGGCTCTCGCTGAGAATTCTTAAGGGATCACTCTTCTCATTAAACATTTTTAACCGGCCTACCTGAAGAGAAAGCGAGGAAAAAATCTTTTTTCGCAATAGTGTTTCAACTACAGCTGGTGTTGATCCTGATTCCCTGAGCAACAGAGATTTTCTGACAGGTACCACATCCATTCCCTGGGAATACCCGGTTATATAGAGGTAAGTATTTAGAAGGGCAGCCTGCTTGGGGGCAGTTTTAAGCTTATCCAGGAATTCGTTGAGCATGGCATCAGTGAACTTCCCGGCAAGTTCAATAAATGTTTCCTCTCTTGGCTTGTATTTTTCTTTCACCGGGAAGGAAGCAGTTCCCTCGGGAAGCATTGCCGATGGTACAGCAGCATTCATAACCTCCCCTTCATTACACATATAATAGTCAGAAAGCCACTCCCAGAATTCCAGCTGAATCTTGTTTACAATAGGCTCATTATCTGATACTTCCAGGACCGCCCTTAAATTCTTCAGGTCTGGAGCATCCTCATGGACCCTGCATACAATTCCGGTGTAGACATTTTTATTGCCGAACTGAACCAGAACTTTCACCCCTGGTTTTACAGATGAAACCAGGTGCTCAGGGATAGTGTAAGTGAATCTTCCCCTGACTGCAACAGGCAGAATAATATCGGCAAACTTAAAGGGCATCTGAAGTAAGTTATATGCAATGTAATAAGAAAATGTGATACAGGGTACACCAGTTTATAATCTCAAAATAACCGGATCAGAGAGAAAAGACATGTAAGAATATTAAAACAGGCTAACTCTTTCCACTGATTACTGGGGATGTGACCAAAGGGCTGAAGAACAAATTATTCAGACTTCAGGAATGAGCTCATTACTGTAAGAAGGTGTTCTTTCCTGATAGGCTTTATGAGGCAGGCATCGCAGCCGGCTTCAAGAATGATATCTTTGTCATCCTCAAAAACAAAAGCAGTCTGGGCAATTATAGGGATATCCTTTTTAATTTTCCTGATCTCCTTTGTTGCTTCTATTCCATTCATTCCCGGCATTTGCATGTCGAGCAGAACTACATCTATATCGTCGGTATTTTGCAGAATTTCAATCGCTTCGTACCCCGAACGTGCCAACAGAACATTGATACCTGTATCCATCAGTATCCTCTTAAGGTAAACGAGCACATCCCTGTTATCATCAACTAGAAGGCATTTCCTGACGCTCCAGTTAATAGGCTTGTCGGTCTGGTCGTTCATAACTGATTTCAGTTTTGCCCTGGTGCTTCCGGCCGGCCGGAACGGCACCTTGAAACTGAATTCAGATCCGATACCCTTTTCAGACTGAACATCAATAACCCCTCCCATTCGTTCAATAACCTCTTTGGCAAGAGTCAGCCCGATACCCAATCCCTCAAATGGACGGTGATGGCCATCAATCTCCTGGCGGAATTCTTCAAAAATCCTTCCCAGGTTCTCCTTGTTGATGCCAATTCCGGTATCTTTTATCCTGAACACCAGGTCGTTTTTCTCCTTCATATATGAAAGTTCGATTGACCCATCGAGGGTGAATTTCACAGCATTATCCATCAGGTGAGTCAAGACTCTCTTAAGCCATACCTTGTCGGTAAAAATAAGGTCGCTGTCCTCAGTATAATGGTTTTTTACACTAAGGATGATAGGCTTTTCGGTACGGCTTATAATCTTTCTGGCCTCATTTACGACTTCATTTACGATCTCACTTACAGAAGCCTCTTCGTAAGTAATTTCAATCTGGGAGCTTTCTAATCTTGAAAGGTCAATTATATCGCCAATGATCTGGAGAAGCTTTTCGCTATTATGGTTTATATGTTCAATGTATTCAGCCTTTACCTCCTGTGTCAGGTCATTTGAAAGCAGCAGGTTTGAGAATCCCACCACGCTGTTCAGGGGAGTTCTTATTTCATGTGAAATATTTGCCAGGAAGCTGCTCTTGAGCCTGTTGCTCGTCTCTGCTTCAATCTTGGCCTTAACAAGTTCCTCATGAACCTGCTTCATTTTTGTTATATCCCTTGAAATTGTAAGTGCTCCGATTATCTCGCCATTTTCGTCCTTTATACTCACACTCCTGGCAGAAAGGATCACAAAGTGTCCGTCTTTGTGCCTGAGTCTGAGTTCACTTTCATGGAATCCCTGGCTTTTCAGTGCCTCGATCCTTTTTGTATGGTAACCTGTGTCGTCAGGATGAATAAACTCTGATGGATCTAAAGAATGGTACGAAACCCTGTCGTAACCTATAATAGTATAAAAAGCACTGTTGGAGAATTTCAGGTTCCAGTCCTTGTCATAATATGAAATCCCGTCATTGGCCGATTGAAGTAATATCTTAAAGAATTTGTCTGACTCATAATGCTCTCTCGCCAGAATATCTTTCTGGATAGCAAGTTCGGTATTTGTTCTTTTAAGGTTATTATTCATCGCCTCTACCTGGCTGTTTCTTTCTTTGAGCTCGCGGTTAATAGATTTGAGCTTATAGGTAAAGTATATGATTATTCCGCAGAGTATTACCAGCGCTCCAAGTATAGTAAGAAGGAAATGAAGTGAGCCTTTAGAGAGTACATATGCCGGGTATTCTGTAGAAGAAAGAATTCCCGGAACATTTAAAGCTGAAACAATTTCAGGTAACGACAGGAAGAATATAAACTGTAACAAATATGGTAATGAGCTAATAAGTTTAGCTTTCACTTTTCCAAAATCCTCATGCAACATAATCCACTGATAACAATAATTTTTCCCTTTTCTTTTCAAACTAGCCGGCCCAAATATAAATATTCAACACAACACATTTTCCAACATTAATCACATTTTTTGTTAAATTGCAAACAGTTAACTAACAAGAACAGACCGGGATGGAAAGGGATAAATCGTTTTCGGACGAAAGAAGATATACTAATGGGGAGATTACCGTGTTCTGGAAGCCATCAGCATGTGTACATGCATCATACTGCTACAGGGAGCTCATAGAGGTTTTTGATCCCAGCCGCAGGCCTTGGGTAGATATGAAAGGCTCCTCAACTCAGAAAATCATAGAAGTGGTTAATTTGTGCCCCACCGAAGCGCTCACATGGAAATGGAATGATGAAGAGAAAAACAAAAACATCGGAAGGGACCAGCTGAACCATGTTAATTTCAGAAGACCTGAACTATTAAAGGTCGAGGCTCCTGAGGTAAAAGAAAATAATGCTTCTGTGAAGGTTATGCCGGATGGACCAGTGATCGTTTCAGGTAACTTCACCTTCGAACAGGGTGGCATCAAAAAGACTTATAAAGACGGTATGGTCTCTATCTGTCGTTGCGGGGCAAGCGACAATAAGCCTTTCTGTGATGGTAAGCACAGAAAGATTGGGTTCTCGGGGTAAATCCCCTACCTTGCAACCACATGGAAGCATCCCTGGTTGATTTCATAGGTTGCCCAGCATTTCTTTTCTTCCCTTAACTGCCATATTACTTCGGCTAATGCTTCTTTAAGGAAATATTTGTCACAGTCTGTTACAAACCATTTATCTGCAGAGAACCTTATATAACTGATGTCGAAGGCATTACCATAGAAGTGTGGTGAATTCTCCGATGCGTTTGAATTGGACTTTCTCAGCCTCCTGATAATTTCTGTAGTCCTGGTCATGGAAGTTACCTTAAAATCAGAGCCTCTGAGTTTTGTACCTGCAATTTTTTTTCTGAAACGCCTGCCTATCTCTTTAACCAGGGCTTTGCCATCCTTTGTGAGGTAAGGGTAGCTGTGTGTAAGATCCTCAATTACATAGCCTCTGCCGTTCCCGACTCTTACCACTTCTCCCCTGGCGGCTTTTTTCATCAGTTCCCGCTTGTTGCTGCACTTATCTATACCTGCCGCACTTGACCGGGCTATATAATTAGGAAGCATGTCTTTCAGTTTCCTGCTGTATACAGGCTGACCATAAGAGATACATCCCTGGCCAATTTTCTTATTTATAAACCATCGGAACCCTTCATTCCTGTCCTTGGGACTGAAGGCAGAAACAAGAAAAAAAGAGATAAATAAAACTGTCAGCGAAATAACCAACCAACCCAAGGGTTTAACCCTGATCCTTTTAGACACCAATCACCTCCTTCACTTTATCAGCCGCCTCCTGCAGCGATGTCGCTGCCAATACCTTTAATCCTGAATTATCAATAATTTCTTTTGCCTCCGCGGCATTTGTCCCCTGGAGCCTGACAATAACCGGGACCCTTATCTCACCCATACTTTTATATACTTCAACAATGCCATTTGCAATCCTATCGCATCGTACAATACCGCCGAATATATTTACAAATATTGCTTTTACAGCCGGGTCTTTGAGAATAATCCTGAAACCGGCTTCAACAGTCCTGGCATTGGCAGTACCTCCTACATCCAGGAAGTTTGCAGGAGATCCACCCGACAATTTTATTATGTCCATAGTAGCCATTGCAAGGCCTGCTCCGTTCACCATGCATCCCACATTTCCATCGAGCTTGACAAAGTTCAGGTTATTTTTTCCGGCTTCAACCTCTACAGGATCTTCCTCGCTGAGATCTCTCATTTCAGTCAGATCTGGATGCCTGAAAAGAGCATTATCGTCGAGGACTATCTTTGTGTCCACAGCAAGTATCCGGTCGTCGCTTGTTTTAAGAACAGGATTTATCTCCAGGAGCTGTGCATCACAACCGGTAAAAGCTTCATAGATACCTTCGAGAAATTTCTGCATATTTTTAAATGCAGAACCTGTCAGTCCAAGGTTGAACGCAATATTCCGGCATTGATATTTCTGCAAACCCAGGCCAGGGTCTATCTCCTCATTAAAAATCCTTTCAGGGGTATTCTCAGCCACCTCTTCAATCGACATACCTCCATCCGGTGAATACATTATGGTATACCTGCCATGGTTCCTGTTCAGAAGGATGCTTATATAAAATTCTCTTATATCTGATTCACCTTTATAATATACATCCTGGGCAACAAGCACCCTGTTGACTTTTTTTCCGGCAGGGCCCGTCTGTGGAGTGACGAGTTGCATACCTATCATTTTTGAAGCCAGGATGCCGGCTTCCTCAACCGACTTTGCCAGTTTCACACCTCCGCCTTTGCCACGGCCTCCGGCATGTATCTGGGCCTTGATAACAAAAAATTCCGAACCAAATTTCTCCCTCAGCTGTCCTGCAACCATTATAGCCTGATCGGGCGTTTCTGCGACAAATCCTTCCTGGATATCTACATTATAAGCCCTGAGTATCGATTTACCCTGGTATTCGTGAATATTCATACTCCTGAAGTTTTAGTTTTAGCCTGGCCTCTTATTCAGTGGAATTCACTGATTACAAAATACAATAATAAAAAGATATTTTATTTATTTTCGTGACAAAAAGAATGCGTAAGCTTCAAAACAGGGAATTGGGAAGAAAAAGCATCTCCCAGTTCAGGGAATCTGAAAAATCACCTTTCATTATCGTACTTGATAACATCAGGAGCCACAGAAATGTAGGGTCTGTTTTCAGGACAGCCGATGCATTCCTGACTGAGAGTATTTATCTCTGCGGGATCACTGCAAGACCGCCACACCGCGATATACAGAAAACTGCCCTCGGGGCAACAGAATCTGTTGATTGGAAATATTTCAGTGACACAGCTGCTGCGCTGGCTGAGTTAAAATCGAAAGGTTACAGGGTAATTGGGATAGAACAGACCGAAGGATCAATAAGCCTTGCAGAATTTATCCCTGAACCGGGGACTAAGTATGCACTGGTTTTCGGACATGAAGTAAATGGCGTTGACCAGGCAATAATTGACGAATGCGATTGTGTGGTGGAGATTCCTCAGTTCGGTACCAAACATTCGTTCAACATAGCTGTCAGTGCAGGGATAGTTTTGTGGGAGATGAACAGGAAAATCTATAAATGATGATAGCAGAAAAAAAAAAAAAGGCTGCCTTTAAACCGGCAGCCTTTTTTATTATATCACTGATTCTTACTACTGAACAGCTGATTTGAAAGTATCGTCGTTCCAGAATTTAGCAAGTTCAAGGTCGGTCTTTGCATATGCTTTCCAGTCAGCTTTGAAACCAACAGCTTCACGAAGACCGTTAAGCATATAGTTTCTGTCGTCGAGACGTGCGCCAACAACAGCTTTAAGATATGAAGGACTTCCGCACTTGCACATTTCTTTCATGCTGTCGAGGGTAGCCTTAGCTTTGTTTACATCTTTCTTAAGAAGCTGAGCGAGGGCAAGGTTGAAGCATGGTTCTGTACCAAGGAGGTTAACTGCTTCATCATATTTGCCTTCTGTGATGGCAATCACACCCTGGCCAAATTTTGATTCAGGAGTAGCTACAGCCATTGATTTATATGATTCACCAGCTTTTACGAGATCGCCTTTTGCCATATAAGCAGCGCCGATGTTATTTTTTACAACATCATTGAAATCTATTGCTTTTGCCTTGTCGAAAGCAGCAAGAGCCTCATCGGTTTTGCCAAGAGCGAGAAGGGTAACACCTACGTTATTTGCAGCGCGGATACACTTTGGATAAGCTTCAGCAGCAGCTGAATAGAAAGCAAGTTTTTCATTATTATCGGTGGTAAGTGTTGCTGCATAGAGCATTTCCTCAAGGCTCAGTACTTTTGGATCTGATTTAGCCTGGGCAAGGATCTGTTCATCGGTGCGGCCGATCTTATCGACATTGATAATCATTTTTGACCTTCTGAGTTTCGGGAGGATGTCTGTCTTAAGTGATTCGAAGGCAGATGCCATATTCTTGATCTCTTTTTCGCGAACGTCAGGATCGGAATACATTGAAAGAACACGGAGAATAAGGTCTTTATCCTGGATATTGGATTTTTCAACTTCTGCCTTGAAACCATCCCAGTCTTCAGCTGTGGTCTTTGAATCGAAGAATCCCTGAGTTTTAGCAGCTTCAATCTTCGCAAATTCTTTCTTTATGAACTTATCGGCTGAAACACCTCTGTTACCTGAGAGTTTTTCGTTAAGGTCAAATTTTCCATCCGGAGAAGCATATGAGCTCACTGCAGCAGACTTCAGCTGGAAATTAGGATCAGCAGAAACAGCTTTGATATAATCTTTAAGTGCAATGATATCCTCAGCTTTCAGTTCTGTCGGCCTGATTTCTGACTTATTTATAACATAATTAATATCAGCAATTTTATTTTCAGGGATTATCCTCTGAAAATTATCCTTCATTGTTATTGTTTTTCCATGCTTCATTACAAGTGTGGAAGTTGCAATAACTCCGTCAGCAAGCGGAACAGGATCGAAATCAAGGCTTTTTGAGCCTCTCACTGCATGTACTTTCAGGACAAGCTTAGAAACCTTCATGGCATCCTTATACGGAACTGTAGAGTTATAGGTAAAGTCGCCGCCATTATACTGGATGACGGTGTTATTTGCCTGAACACTCTCACCCTGAAGCACCTGTACCTTTTCATAAGGAGTTTCACCACCTTCATAGGTAAGAACCGGTGTAGCTGTAAGTGTGGTTTTCTTATCAAAATACTTTTGTGGGAAGATACCTTTGATTGTAACAGGTACAATGCCGGCATCTGTCTGAAGTACCTGCGGGGTAACTTCATACTTGATAGTACCTGCATTTTTCTTCATTTTATTCAAACCACTACAGCCGGCCATTAGAAGAGCGGCCAGGATAAGGATAAAATAGCTTCTGATTTTTTTCATGGTAAAAAGAATTATTTGTTTACAGTCATCATTAGTTACAAATTCTTAATTATATGCAAATCTAAAAAAAATAGTAAGAGAAATAGCCAAATAATACAAAAATTATAATATAAGTGTATTCATCCCAACAGGATACTCATCGTAAAATATTGCATCTATGATCTTCCTGTAGTGGTTTTCACTGGCAACAAAATCGATATTTTCAATATCAATTATAAGATACTTGTTATCAGGATTTTGTTTGAAAAAAGTGAAATAGCTGTCCTGTATCCTCTGCAGGTAATCCCTGGTTATGGATTCTTCATAATTCCTGCCCCGTTTACTGATGTTATGGAGCAACCTCTCAGGGCTAAGGTGCAGATATACAAATATATCCGGCTTAGGAAGTGATCCATAGATAATGTAGAATATCTGCCTGTACAGGGTATATTCATCTCCCTCAAGGGTTGATGCTGCAAAAACAAGCGACTTCATGAAATAATAATCTGCCACAGTGAATGCCCTGAACAGATCCTGTGCAACAAGCTCCTCCTTCAGCTGTTTGTAACGGCTTGCCAGAAACGACAATTCAAGTGGAAAAGAATATTTCTCGGGATTACTGTAAAATTTTGGAAGAAAGGGATTGTCGGCGAAACGTTCCAGAATGAGTCTGGCATTAAATTGTTCAGAGATCCTGGTAGCAAGAGTTGTCTTACCTGCTCCTATATTGCCTTCGATAACAACATAATTATATTTGATCTTCATCCTCTTTCCTGTATTCCTTTCGACTAATCAAATTTAAAAATTGAAAAAGGAATTGCAAAAGAATTATATAAGGACTTGAAATAAAAATAAAACCACCTCCTCCCAGCCATATTGCCAGGGGAAGGTGGTGCTTGTTTATTAACCTATTTATTCTGCTCTTCAGGTTTCTTCTGTCCCTGATCCTCTTTCGGAGGACGAGGAAGAAGGACTTTCCGGGAAAGTTTCAGTTTACCGGTCTTGGAATCAACCTCTATCAGCTTAACCTCAATCTCATCTCCAACTTTCAGGACATCTTCAACATTCTGGACTTTTTTCCAGTCAATTTCTGAAATATGAAGGAGCCCATCCTTATTTGGTAGAATCTCTATAAATGCACCAAACTGGACGATGGTCTTTACTTTTCCTTTGTATACCTGCCCGACTTCCGGGACGGCAACGATCCTCTTGATCCAGTCAACGGCAGCGGTAATAACTTCCTTGTTCTCCCCGAACACGTTCACATCACCACGGCCGTCAATCTCTTCGACAACTATTGTGGCACCTGTAACACGTTGTATCTCCTGGATTACTTTCCCGCCCGGACCTATAAGGGCACCGATCATATCTTTAGGAATGGAAAGCATTTCAATCCTCGGAGCATGTGGTTTGAGTTCCGGACGAGGCTCAGCTAATGTCTGCGTCATTATATCAAGAATATGCAAACGGCCGGCTTTTGCCTGCTCGAGAGCCCTTGAGAGAATCTCGAATGAGAGCCCTTCAACTTTGATATCCATCTGTGTGGCTGTGATACCATCCCTTGTGCCGGTAACTTTAAAGTCCATATCACCTAGGTGATCCTCATCGCCGAGGATATCTGAAAGGATTGCATATTTGCCTGACTCTTTGTCAGTTATAAGCCCCATAGCAATTCCAGAAACCGGTTTGCGTATCTTAATACCCGCATCCATCAGGGCAAGAGTTCCGGCACATACGGTAGCCATTGATGATGAACCGTTTGACTCAAGAATATCGGAGACAACTCTTACTGCATATGGATTTTCATTTTCAGGAGGCATCATGTTTTTCAAAGCCCTGTGGGCAAGATTTCCATGGCCTATTTCCCTTCTGCTCAATCCGCGGGCTGCTTTTGCTTCACCTGTGGCAAATGGCGGGAAATTATAATGAAGGGTGAATTTCTCAGTACCCTGGTTAAGAACATCATCAATAATCTTTTCATCGAGCTTGGTGCCAAGGGTCACTGTTGTGAGTGATTGTGTTTCGCCCCTTGTGAAAAGTGATGATCCGTGAGTTGCAGGCAGCGGATCTATTTCACAAACAATCTGACGGATCTCATTGGGCTTTCTTCCGTCGAGACGTTTCTGCTCATCCAGTACAAGGCGTCTTGCAGCTTCTTTGACTACGTCGTGGTAATACCTCTTAACAAGCGACTCATTTACAGTATTTTCCTCAGTAAATTGTGAAAGGAATTCTGTGATGACAGCATCAAAGGCATCCTGCCTGTTGTGTTTGTCGGCAGAGTTCTTTGCAACATTATAGCATTTATCATATGTCTCGGCCCATACTTTTTTTCTCAGCTCCTCATCATTGACCTCATGGCAATACGTCCTTTTGACAGTTGATCCGAGCTCTTCCGCAAATTCCATCTGAGCTTTACAGTGGATTTTAATAGTTTCGTGGGCGAGCTTAAGGGCTTCAAGCATCTCACTTTCAGAAACTTCCTTCATCTCACCTTCAACCATAAGGATATTGTCGTATGTAGCACCCACCATCAGGTCCATATCAGCCTCTTTAAGCTGTGTGGCTGTAGGATTAATAACGAATTTGCCGTTTATCCTGGCAACCCTTACTTCAGAAATAGGACCGTTGAAAGGGATGTCGGAAACTGCCAGAGCTGCAGAGGCTGCAAGGCCGGCAAGTGCATCAGGAACTATGTCGGTATCTGCTGAAATAAGGTTAATTGTTACAAATGTTTCTGCATGAAAATCGGCAGGGAACAACGGACGAAGAGCCCTGTCGACCAGCCGTGAAATAAGAATTTCATAATCAGAAGGTCTTGCTTCCCTTTTCAGGAATCCACCCGGTATTCGTCCTGTGGATGCATATTTTTCCTTGTATTCTACTGACAGAGGCATGAAATCTGTATCTTCCTTTGCCTCTTTTGCTGAGACAACGGTTGCCAGCAGCATGGTTTTACCCATTTTTAATAGGACAGCCCCGTCAGCCTGTCTGGCGAGTCTTCCTGTTTCCAATACTATCTGTCTCCCGTCGCCGAGATCGATAGTTTTTTCTTTTACTTTAAACATTGATTATTATTATTGATTATTATGAAATTACAGGTATAAAAATAGTATGAAAAAAGGCAATTCAAAATTGCCTTTCCCTCATACATATTACTTACGTAATTTCAATGCTTTTATGATTTCGCGATACCGGCCGATATCTTTAACTTTCAGGTAATCAAGAAGTCTTCTTCTCTTACCAACGAGCTTGATAAGCGCCTGCTGGGTACTGAAATCGTTTTTATTCTTTTTCAGATGTTCTGTAAGATGATTGATCCTGTATGAGAAAAGTGCAATCTGTCCTTCTGCCGTACCAGTATCAATTTCAGACGTTCCGAATGACTTGAATAACTCCTGCTTTTTTTCTGATGTTAAATACATGTCTCTAACTAAAATATTGTTAATCCACAAATAAATTGAGTCTCCAATTTTGGAACGCAAAAATAAGGCTTTTTTATGTAAATTATCAAACAATTGTAAAAAAAATTAAAATTATTATCACTATCCTCTCTTTTCAGTAACGATATCATGTACTGAAAATTGCCGTTTCATATAATAAAGACGTAAATACATCATCAAAAGTTGCGTAAGTTTATGGAATTATTTAGCTATTTATCAAAGGATTATTAACATTCGTCAATAGATATTGACTACGGCTCCAGAATAAGCTCATCATTATTCTTCAAAGCTACTCCTCCGGCAACCAGTTTTGATCCTATCCGGCATTCCAGGCATCTTCTTTTCCTGCAATAATTGTTCCTCAGCTGAATAAGTGCCTGGGAAATAACAGCAGATTCCGCTTCAACACCTGCTTTTTTCCACTCCTCAATAATAGAATTCTCTTCCGGATCGATCTCTTCAAGAAATGAAATTGCACGGTCACAGATTTCATGTGAATCCCTGCTTTTTCCATAAATGAATAACAGCGGTATCACTGCATTTACAAGTATAATATCTGCAGCCTGCGAACCGACACCCTTCATATATGAACGACTTCTTCTGCCAAAGACAAAATGATCATTCCAATATTCAGATGCCGTGACCTCAAAGAGACTACGCAGGCTTTTTAAATCAGCAGCTTCGAGCACCCTAGAAAACAGTCCTCCTGTAACCGACAGCATGGCAGCGAGTTGCGAGATCCTGATGGTGGGGAAATTTGCCGGCCTTAAACGTGAAAACTTCCATATCTTCCCATGAACCGGACGAAGGGAATATTTCGCCGATAAAATCCTGTATTCCCTGGCGAGATGTAGGTAATATTCATCATCAGATGCTTCGCGGAATAGTCCGTCATCGAGCATTCCGGCTGATCCGTAAAGTAATGCCTCGAGTTGCAACAAATTATCTGAATGCTTCCTAATTATCCTGAACGGCAATGCCATAGCCAGCATCTCAAATGGTTCAGTGTTCACCCTGAAACCAAAATAACGTGATAATATCCTGTAAAAGGTTTCATCCCAGTCATTTCCTGTTGAGGAATATATCCCTGTTATATAATCCGATTTCTCCTGGATCCTTTCAATTGCCAGCGCTTCGAACCAATTTTGTTTATATATAGTGTCTATCCCGCTGATACCTGACTGACAGGCTATTGTAAATGGATTATTTACCAGGCTCAGATATTTATCGTAAACAACCGGGTCAAAACTCATTACAGAGGTAAGAACCTCTTTCCCTTTCGAATTGAAGACCTGCCTGTCGTTTTCAGCAACGGCATGCAAAATGACATTATCAAATGCAGGATCAGTATTGTGCCTGTGATTTTCAAAATCGGAGGCTTTGACATGAATCTCCACGTTGCCTGCCCACTCTATTTCGTCAATCCTGAGCCTCGTATTAAAAAAATCCGGACCCGAGTCGCGGTTATATTCACCTGGAAAGATAACTTCAATCTTATTGCCCCGGGTATCAATAAGTGCGGCAGGATCGTAAAGGCGATATTTCCATAAATAGTGAAGAAACTCTTCTTTCATGGCAGCACAGGATAAAATACAGCGAGAAAATAAAGATACTAAATAATCAGATTATCTGCAAGACGGAAGGCGGAAGGCGGAAGACGGAAGACGGAAGACGGAAGACAGAAGACACAAGATTCAAGATTCAAGATGCAAGATGCAAGACATAAGACAGAAAGACAACAAGACAGAAAGATAACAAGACAAGAGACCGGCAAGACTGGCAAGACCGGCAAGACCTGCAAGACCGGCAAGACCGGCAAGACTTGCAAGACTGGCAAGACCTGCAATACCGGCAAGACTATTTTAGATAAGATTCCTTTCTGTCAGATAGCATTCCATCTCCTTCTGGATCTCCCTTGCCTTCTCCCCTGCTACTTTTGCAAAGGCTTCCGTATTATCTGCGAAAATGATGCCCCTTGATGAATTTACGAGGAGACCGCATTTATTTGTCATCCCATACTTTGCAACCTCCTTTAAACTACCTCCCTGGGCGCCTACACCTGGTACCAGGAGGAAATGATCAGGTACAATTTTCCTGATATCCTTAAGCATCTCTGCCCTCGTTGCCCCGACAACATACATGAGGTTATTCACGGTGCCCCATTTCTGCGATACCGTGAGGACTCTTTCAAATAGCTTGATCCCATCTTCATCGTGATACTGGAAATCGTCTGCTCCCTTATTTGAAGTCAGAGCCAGCAAAACAACCCATTTATCTTCATACGAGAGAAACGGAGTTACTGAATCCTCGCCCATATAGGGGGCTACTGTTACCGCATCGAAAGGCATATTTTCCAGGAAAGCCCTGGCATACATCTTTGACGTATTACCTATATCACCTCTCTTCGCATCGGCAATTATAAATATGTCCGGATAATTTTCCCTGATGAAGTTAACTGTTGAATCAAGTGTTTTCCACCCGTTGTATCCAAGTGATTCATAAAAAGCCACATTGGGTTTATATGCCACAGTATATTCATGTGTAGCCTCAACGATTCTTTTGTTGAACTCAAAGACAGGGTCATTGGATTTTCTGAGGAATGATGGTATTTTATCAATTTCCGAATCAAGACCGACACAAAGGAATGATCTCTTCTTAACAATGTTGTTGAAGAGTTGCGAATGATTCATAAACAGGTATTTTAAACGTTATTTTCTTTAAGTCTCTCCGCGTTCTCTGCCATCTGGAGCCTGTCGATCAGCTCCTGAATATTACCGTCGAGTATTGAAGGAAGGTTATAAACCGTATAATTGATCCTGTGGTCAGTCATCCTGCCCTGGGGATAGTTATATGTCCGTATTTTTGCCGACCTGTCGCCTGTTGATACCATTGTCTTCCTCTTATGTGAAACATCATCGAGGTATTTCTGGTATTCGAGATTATAAAGTCTTGTCCTCAATTCAGCCAGGGCTTTGTCATAGTTTTTTAACTGTGATTTCTCATCCTGGCATGTTACAACGATTCCTGTGGGCACATGGGTAAGCCTGATAGCTGAATAAGTTGTATTTACTGACTGTCCGCCCGGTCCCGAGGAACAGTAAGTATCTTTTCGTATATCCTCATTCCTGATAACCACATCGAATTCACCGGCTTCAGGAAGAACGACTATTGAAGCGGCAGACGTATGTATCCTGCCCTGAGTTTCTGTCTGTGGAACACGCTGAACACGGTGAACTCCGGACTCATATTTCATTATTCCGTAAACACCTTCTCCCGAGACAGTCATAACTATCTCTTTATAACCTCCGGCAGTACCCTCCGAAAAACGGTTAACTTCAGCTTTCCAGCCTTTCTGTTCGAAGAATTTTGTATACATCCTGAAGAGATCCCCGGCAAATATGCTGGCCTCATCACCTCCAGTTCCTGCTCTGATCTCAACAACAGCATTCTTCTCATCCTCAGGATCGATCGGAATAAGAAGAAACTTTATCTCTTCTTCCATCTCAGGAACCTGGGCAGTAAGGGTTTCGAGTTCAGCTTTTGCCATCTCCCTCATCTCCTCATCTTTCTCGCTGGAAAGGATTTCCCTTGAGCTGGCAATATTTGAAAGAGTAAGTTTGAGTTTTTCGTAAGCTTCAATTATAGGCTGAAGGCTTTTATACTCCTTATTCAGCTTAATATATTTCTCCATGTCCGTGAGAATCTCCTGCTGTGTAAGAAGTTCGCCTACCTCAACGAACCGCTGCTTTACACCTTCGAGCTTCTCAAGAATAAGATTATTGGCCATTGTCTGGAATTTCAGGGTGCAAAGATAATAAAAAGGAACAATGGTGCAAAGTCATTATAACCTGAAGGAAGTATATATCGAAAGATTGAAAGTCAGCATATCTATTTGCCGGATGATGAAACAAAAAAGACTACTCCGGGTACCACTTATTAAAAAGTCAAACATCTAATAAACAAACTCACCATATTCCGATTTAATAGTAAGCTTCTTGTTTTCAGAAGCTTCGCAATAGCCTATAATACGGGCATCCAGGTTGAATTCCTTTGATATGTTTATGATAGATTCAGCATTTCCCTCTGCAGTATAAATCTCAAACCTGTGACCCATGTTAAAAACCTGGTACATCTCTTTCCAGCCGGTGCCCGATTGTTCATGAATAAGCCTGAAGAGCGGGGGAAGTTCAAACAGGTTATCTTTTACAACATGTAAATTATCAATGAAATGAAGGATCTTGGTCTGCCCGCCCCCGGAACAATGCACCATTCCATGAATTTCGGATCTCATTGTTTCCAGGATCTTTTTTATTACCGGGGCATAAGTTCGCGTTGGTGACAATACAAGTTGGCCGGCATCAAGACCTGTACCGGGAATGTTTTCGGTAAGTTTCAAGGTTCCTGAATATGCTATGTCATCAGGGATTGAGCTGTCGTAACTTTCAGGATACTTCTTACCAACGGCGGCGGCAAATACATCATGTCGAGCCGAGGTAAGCCCGTTGCTCCCCATTCCCCCGTTATACCTACCTTCATATGTCGTTTGTCCGGAAGAAGCCAGTCCTACGATTACATCGCCTGCTTTAATATTACTGTTAAGAATAACATCACTCTTCTTGATCCGTGCCGTAACAGTCGAATCAACAATAATTGTCCTTACGAGGTCTCCCACATCAGCTGTTTCCCCGCCTGTGGAATATATTCCTATACCCAGGTTCCTGAGTTTCTCAAGGAACTCTTCTGTTCCACTGATAATAGCAGAGATAACTTCTCCCGGGATAAGGTTTTTATTCCTGCCTATCGTCGATGAAATCAGGATTTTATCATAAGCGCCGACACAGAGAAGGTCGTCGAGGTTCATCACTATCGCATCCTGGGCAATGCCTTTCCATACAGACATATCGCCAGTTTCCTTCCAGTAAACATAAGCCAGCGATGATTTTGTACCTGCACCATCAGCATGCATGATATTGCAATAATCCGGGTCGCCACCGAGGAGGTCAGGGACAATTTTACAGAAAGCCCTGGGATACAATCCTTTATCAATATGCTTTATTGCGGAATGTACATCCTCCTTCTGGGAAGATACACCGCGCCTGGAGTATCTGGAATTATCTGACATGAAAAAAAATCTCGCATAAAGATAGATAAAAGGAGAGAGTTGCAAGTAAAAACCTTTAGCCGACTCTCAAAGATTTTTTTGCTTTTACGGTAAAATTGTTTTAATTTTTACATTCTGAATTTAAACATAAAGGAATCCTATGTCAGCAACCAATGAACTTCTTATTCAGAAAGTGTTTCAGGAGATGCTGAAATACAAACCTTCAATGCAGAAAATGCTTGTTGCAGATGAAGAGGAAGAAGAGTCTATGGATCCCCGCCTACTGGGTGATATAATCATAAGGAATTTCCCCTGGCCTGTAGGAGTCGAGCTGAGGAGGCTCTTTTCCGCCTCCACACGGCAGCTCGACAGGATGAGGCTCGATCAGATATTCAAGACTATTGAGCGAAGCATGCAGTTTATAAGTTTTATTATGCTGAGCCAGTTGTGGAAAGACATGAAGGAGAAGAATCTTGATGTCCCTGATGGATTTAAAAAAGAGTTTACCGACAGAATATCTGTTCTGAGTATGGGCAATTATACCTGGCTCATAAGGTCTGTCGGGACCTTCATGCAGGAAAAGAATTATCCCTGGTTTATGCCGGAGATGGGCGAAAACTTTGATAAGAAGTTTTATGCTGCTCTTGATTTTTGGGTTCCGGAGCGTAATGAAATAGGACATTACCAGATAAATCTTACAAATGAAGAGATAGAAAAGCGATGTGTCGAATATGAAGAAAAACTTTCATTCATTCTAGAGAAACTGGCTTTTATTGCAAAATACAAATTGGTATCTGTCAGGGAAATAAAGGTCATCCATCCGAAAAACCAGTCTGCAAAATTCAATCATTTTATTGATCTCCTGAACAGTTCTGATTCAGGATTCAAGGCACAGGAGATAGAGGAGACAAAATATGCCGAGAGCAACTCTGTATTGCTTATGAAATCTCTTAAAACCATTGATGAATATCTCAACCTTTCTCCTCTTGTTATCGATACCAACTCCGAAGTAATTGATGATAAGGAGAAATTTGATATAAAGAAGGATATCTTCATGTACACCAAGTTCCGCAATGATCATCTCATGTATGTTGGTACCGAGGTCACTGAAAAATGTGACCTGAGAAGCCTCCATAATTATAGCAACCTGGTAGACCAGTTCAGGGATATGGTGAAAACAATTGCCGGATTATGAAATTCCTCCGCTGATCCTATCTGGTAAAAACAAGAATAAAACAGCAGTATAGCACCCTGAGCAGAGAAAATACTTATAAGAATGTCGCAATCGCTCACTAACCTTTATCTGCATATAATCTTTAGTACGAAGAACAGGGTTACATGCCTTGAAAATCTTGTGACTCCGGAATTATATAAATACTTCTGCGGGATACTTAATAATCTTGAATGTGCTCCAATTAAGATCGGAGGATATTATGATCACATGCATATTCTCTGTTGCCTTTCCAAAAAAATTACTTTGATAAAGCTCCTTGAGGAGATAAAAAAATCCTCTTCAAAATGGATCAAGACAAAAGGGGAACAGTTTGAAAACTTCCACTGGCAGGACGGTTATGGGGCATTTACAGTTTCTCCAAAGCAAATTAAGAACCTTATTTCATATATTGAAAGACAGCATGAACACCACGATAAGAAGGTGTTCAAGGATGAATATATTGATCTTCTGACAGAGAACAATATTGGTTTTGATGAAAGGTACTTCCTTGACTGACTCTATTTCGCCCTTACAGGGCTTAATAGGTATTGGTTGTTTTTTTGCATTGGACGTTGTCCAATGCTGATTTATTATGCGCTTACAGCGCGATCCATAAAGAATCCGCACTGAAAGTGCTACCATACCTCAATGCATGACAATATCTGAAATTACTTATCGCAAGAGTCTTCCTCGCCCTGAAAGGGCAGCAATACCTTAAGGCAGGACATCGTCCTGTTGTAAATCTGTAACTGAATTTCAAAGCCCTGAAAGGGCGTAATAAAATATGCTATGAAATCCCCATTCAAGTTTCTCGACAGCTATACCAAAGAAGACCTGAATATCTTTTTCGGCCGCGACCGTGAGATTAAGGAACTCTACCAGAGTCTCTTTGAAAGTAACATAATGCTTGTTTATGGTATCTCCGGAACCGGGAAATCATCGCTTATCCATTGCGGACTGGCAAACAAGATAAATGAGACCGACTGGCTGCCCATTACAGTCCGTCGGGGGAGAAACATCATCGAGAGTTTGGCTGCCCGTATCGGGGATGTTTCAATAACCCCTCAAGTGAAAAAACTAGTCACACCTGCAGATTTCAAAAAGGGGGTCCGCTCTTTATACCTCGATCATTACAAGCTGGTTTTTTTCATCTTCGACCAGTTTGAGGAGCTCTTCATTTTTGGAGACAAAGAAGAGAGAAAAGAGTTCATCCAGACTGTAAAAGCGTTGTCGGACAGGGATCTGCACTGCCATTTTATTTTTATAATGCGTGAAGAATATATGGCAGGCATCACAGAATTTGAAAAATATATCCCTACAATTTTTTCAAATCGTGTGCGAATAGAAAAGATGTCGCACCAGAATGCCACAGAAGTGATCACCGGACCATGCAAAGTATTCAACATTAATGTAGAAGAGGGTTTTGCAACCTCTCTCCTTGAAAAATTAAGTCCGGGAAGTGATGAGGTGGAACTCACCTACCTGCAGGTTTTCCTCGATAAAATATTCAGGCTTGCCACCAGCTCATCCGGTGGTGAAGGCAAGGGTGATATTGATTTCACCCTCTCACTTCTTGAAAAAACAGGTAATGTAACTGATCTCCTGGGCAGCTTTCTCGATGATCAGATCAGCGAGCTTTCGGATCCTGAAGCTGCAATAACAATTCTGAAGGCATTTGTTTCGGCTAAAGGTACCAAACGTCCGGCAAGTGTTGAGGAGGTAGGTGAATATGCCCTGACAACAGGCAAACCTGTTGATGAAAATACCATAAATGATCTGTTGCATTCACTGGTCAATCTAAGGATCCTCCAGGATAAAGATCATAATGGCCGGTATGAGCTGAAGCATGATGCGCTGGCCTCGAAGATATATGAAAAGATCACACTTGCTGAAAAGGAAATGCTTGAAATCCGTCAGCTTATTGAAAATGCATACCATGCCTGGGAGAAACGTGGTGTTTTCCTGTCGGGAGATGACCTTAAGTACATTGCACCGTATGAATCAAGGCTTTACCTTCCCGATGAACAAAAGAGACTTATTACAAGAAGTAAGTTTGAGCTTGTGCGGGCCAAGCACAGAAGAAGGAATATTATAAGTATCACCACCGTATCTCTGATTATTATTTTATCAGGTTTGAGCATCTGGGCTGTCAGGGAGAGGCAGAATGCAATAGACAAGGAAAGAATTGCCAGGGAAGAAAAACTTAAGGCAGAGTCATCCGAAAAGGAAGCTATAAAAGCAAGGGATATGGCAGTGATATCTGATAAAAAGGCTGTAGAAGCCCGTAACAGGGCTGAATTATCAGAACTAAATATATTAAAGGAAAAAGAGATCTCTGAATTGCGAGAACAGCAGGCTCGGGCGAACAATTTTAATTACTTGTCGAAAGAAGTAGTAAATGACGATGCGACCCTTGCACTCAGGCTGGCGGAATATGCACTGAGCCTGTATCCTGGAAATCAGACGATCAGAAATAATCTGAACAGTATTTATTATGATAATTCATTCTATACTGTTTTTACCAGATTCAGGAAATATAATCTATGTGTTATATCGCCTGACTGGAAAAGAATCCTGTCAACGAATGGAAGATCTGCTGTAATTACTGACCTTCATACAGGTGCTTCAAAAACACTTATCGGACATCGGGTCAAAGTTTTTATTTCCAATGATCCACATGGATTTTCCCGTCGCGGTTATGATGATGTAATTTCGATTAACTTTTCACCTTCAGGAAAATTAATTTTAACCGGATCATCTGACAGGACAGCCCGGTTATGGGATACGGATGGAAAATGTATTCAGGTATTTTCAGGTCATATTCTGCCTGTATTAGCAACTGCATTTTCGCCTGATGAAAACACTTTTCTCACAACATCGTCTGATCTGACAGCAAAGCTCTGGGACCTTGGAGGAAATTGCATTCTTACCCTCAAAGGTCATAAAATGGCAGTTAATTCAGCTGCATTTTCACCTGACGGCAACTTTCTGCTTACGGGTTCTGATGATTCTACTGCTATTTTGTGGGACCATAAAGGAACGGTTGTACAAAAATTCTCCGGCCATTCAGGGGGAGTTCGTGTTGTAGCATTTTCTCCTGACGGAGAGACGATTCTTACCGGGTCAAACGACCAGACCGCGAGGTTGTGGGATTTAAAAGGTAATACTTTACAGTCTTTTGAGGGTCATACAGGTATTGTCAAGTGTGTCTCCTTTTCGCATGATGGAAAGTTTATCCTGACTGGTTCGGGAGATAAAACTGCGAGGTTATGGGATATGAACGGAAACACTATACAGGTATTTAAAGGTCATCTGGAGGCTGTAAACTCTATTTACTTTTCTCATGATGGCAAAAATATCCTGACGTTCAGTGCGGAAGGAATATCAAGGTTATGGGATATTTCTGAATGTATTTATAAGAACTTTTCAGGGCACAATAATATTGTGTTTAAAGCACTCTTCTCACCTGATGGCAAGGCGATAATGACATTATCAGCTGATCAGACAATAAGGCTTTGGGATCTTGATGGTAACAGCCAGCCTCCAATAAAACAGGTTTCAAATTCTATTGATTTTTCCCCCGATGGTAAAACAATTCTGACTGGTTTTGTAACTGCACAGCTTCTCGATCATGAAGGCAAACCTATCAAAGCATTTGTCGGTCAGAAAGGTGTCTATAGTGTCGCCTTTTCACCTGATGGAAAAACCATAGCCACAGGATCACCGGACGGTACAACAAGACTCTGGAATATTGAGGCAGGTTCATATACCACATGTACAGGACATTCAGGAATTGTTAAATCTTTATGCTTCTCTCCCGACGGCAAATGTGTCCTCACCGGTTCAAGTGATAATACAGCCAGATTATGGGACCTTAAAGGAAATATCCTGCAGATTTTTACTGGCCACACTGACGCTATAAATTCTGTTGCCTTTTCAAATGATGGAAGATTAATCCTGACAGGGTCGGATGATAAAACTGCCCGTTTATGGGATCTGAAAGGTAATACCCTCCAGGTATATGCAGGTCATAGAAATTTTGTAACATCTGTTACATTTTCACCAGACAACAAGTATATATTAACAGGTTCGGGTGATAAGACTGCATGCCTATGGGACCTGAATGGAAACACACTACAAATATTCAGAGGCTACAGGAGTATAGTATATTCAGTTGCCTTCTCACCTGATAGTAAATTTATACTTACTGGTACTGGTGATAAAATTGCCAGAATGGTCAGTGTTAAAAAGAGCCTGAACCTTTTCATAAAGGAAAACTCCTGTGAGGAATTGAGCATTTACAATAAGTTGAAATATAGTATCATATCAATAAGCCTGGGAAATAATAGATATAATACAGATGAGCTGATTGAAGAACTTGAATTTTGCGTATCCCAGGCAGGACTAAAGATTTCTGAAAGCAATAAATATTCTGATATGGCTGTGTCATTGTCGGAAATTGCTGCAAAAAATATCACTTCAAGAGTTCAGGCTGAACGGTTTACAAATGCAGTACTGGGACTATACAAAATAAATCCTGATAAAAGTCTTCCGGACAAAATTGCTGAAGTAAACCGGATCTTTCTCCGAAATACCTCGGTTGATGATCTTCTGGAAGCATATGATTTTATATCAGCCAAATGTAATATTGTTGACAAGGCAAAAATGTTGTCAAAATTTCCAGATTACCTGATTGAGATCGGGGGAAAGCTTTTTGCTGCAGACTCCTCAGTCAGAAGAGTTATCTCCATCGACATGGCAGGAATTACCTGGCCTCTTCTGCAAAACAGGCAATTCAATACTGCACTGAAAGCTGCTGAAATCTCCCTTGCTGCTGATAGTACAAACCAATACCTGTTCACAACCTACCCTCTTATCCTTTTATTAAACAACAGGTTTGATGCTGCTGCATCCGTATACAGAAAATATGCAAGTAAGAATATGTTCGGTTATATATACGGATCATACAGACCAATTTTCATGTCCGATATTGCTGAACTCGAAAAAAGAGGAATTACCCATCCCGATTTTAGCAAGGTAAGATCATTATTAAATGAATAGACCATAATCAGGGTTAGTTAATTTTTGGCACCCGGAACCGGCTTGTTGAAAATTGAATCATCGACTGAGACATTGAGTTCACATGTATCAATTGAAACTGTTTGTACAACCTGACCGTTCATATATGATATTATCTTGCAAGGAATTTCAATTCCTTCAAAATCCTTGTAATCACCAGAAATAACTTCCTGGTCAAACGTTTGTCCCTGGACATTTTTTATCGACTTTGTTTTTACAAGAAAAAAACTGGCAGCATCAATATAATAGTCTACGACCTCACCCTCTTTGAAGGTCAACTTTAAAACGTACGCCGGAGAACCGTTGAAATCAAATTTACCTGTAAGCTCAGTCCGGGTATTATCTTCTTTCAGGGTCAAAAAAGGGTTATCCCAGCTAGCTGAAGGATCATAACGATCTTCCTGGTTAAGCTCTTTAATGGTTTCAGCATTAATTTCCTGGGCCTCCTGAGATCCTGTCAGGGGATTCAAGATCCAACCTTTTTCACCGCTTAATGAAGCTATGATCGTCATTCCCTGAACTTCGAGGTCCTGTCTGATTTTATCAGGCTTTTTCATATACATTACGGCTTGCATCTCAAGTCCTTGCGTTGCCATCTTGCCTTTCATCTTAAAGGTTTCCAGCTTCATGAATTTATCCTGACCTATGGCTTTAAGGTACCTGGAGATTATATCTTCCGCAGTCAGATCCTGTGCAAATAATGCACTCGTAGCTAAAAGCCCTGACAGAAAAATCAACAGTTTTTTCATTTTGCAGCTTATTAGTGAATAAATCTAATCCCGGCCTTAATAATAAAAGGTCATAATTATCATAAAATTAAGCTATTCTGACATTAAAGTCAAGGGGATTTTTATTGATTTATTGGGCAATTTGGAATATCTTTACTTATACCGAAAGTAATTATAAGTTACCAGCCCACATGCAGATGAAATCCCCATTCAAGTTTCTCGACAGCTACACCAAAGAAGACCGCAGTATTTTCTTCGGCCGCGACAGGGAGATCGAAGAACTCTACCACCGGGTCTTTGAAAGTAAAATAATGCTTGTTTATGGTATTTCAGGAACCGGGAAATCCTCTCTTATTCACTGCGGACTGGCAAATAAATTCCAGGATACCGACTGGCTGCCCGTTGTAATACGTCGCGGAAGTAATATCGTTGAAAGTATGGCAGCTGCTATTTCAAGTGTTGCTCTTACAAAACAAAACTCCCCGGCCAACCCGGCTGACTTCAGGAAGAGAGTCCGTTCTC